>JACCDZ010452061.1_pt1 | contig 85029 bp, 71 predicted proteins | sample 7449551 | NCBI WGS metagenome assembly JACCDZ01 (sample SAMN15323452, study PRJNA562643) | freshwater metagenome | isolation source: river surface water | place: USA:Blue River Watershed | collected 2017-08-18
AGTGATCAACCTGAAATGTAGTAACACTAAACATGATAAAACTTATCCAGAAATTGCCTAATAAAAATACGGTAGCAAATTTGTTTTCTGAACTTTCACGTTTGAAATAACGGATACTATAATAAAGCGCAACAGGATAGACCAATGACCAAGGTAAAAATGACCATAGGAAAGTATGCACGAAAAATAATTCATGAAATGGCATTGGCGCGGTACTCATGATGTAACCAGTACCAAAGAAGCGTCCAAATTGGCTATCAATAAAGAACCAACGTAACCCTGAAACATGGGTGTGAGCAAAAACTATTTTCTCAGGATGGAGATCAAATTGTAAATATAATGCGACAAATTCAGGTATAGCAAAGGCAAACGATAACGCCAGAGCAAAAATCCATTTGGGGTGAATTACGTTAATTAAACGTTTACTATAGACCCAAATACAAAATAAACCACTAACTATGGTAATAATTACAAAAATACCTTTAGTCATTAAACCAAGACCAGTGAAAAAAGCACCTAGAAGTAAATATTTTAGTGAAAATTTCTCATCATATTTTAACCAATAATAAACTGCTGGCATAATTTGTCCAAGCAAATAGGCTTCAGCTCGCACATCAATGGCTGACATCATCAAGTGAAAAATGCTTAGGTAAATTAAGCAAGAGAGTAGGGCAACGGTTTCGTTTTTATATAGATGTTTAGCTAATTTATAAGTATAGAGCGCACCGATTAGGTGAAATAAAAATCCAGGAAACATATAGGCAAAGGAGTTAATTCCAAAAATTTTGAAAGAAATCGCTGCCATCCAAAATGGAAAATGTGGTTTATCTAACCAATCTTGGTTGCTGAGCATTAAATCGCTCCAATTGCCACTTAAAGTAATATATTTGGCAATTGAAGCATACCACGGCCCAAATGAGGTACTGGTAACTGGGAAAAACAATCCAATTGCAGTGACCGCAATTACTAAAAAAATGAGCTTTTTAAGTAGCTTATCAAAATCGGTTATGTAATCCATGGGTTGCCTTTTACGAATATTTATGAGTATAGTCTGAATTTTACAGGATTTTTAGCTTACGCGATGAGAATTCGCTAAATGTGTAATTAGCACCTAGCACGCTCAAGTATATGACAATTCTCTAAAATTAATTACTATATTTTTGCAAGCTAGACTCTGTTATGCTATAATTCGGGACTAATTTTTGCTAAAGGATTTTAACAATGAAACGCACATTCCAACCATCGGTTACTAAGCGTAAACGTACACACGGATTTTTAGTACGCATGAGTACTAAATCAGGTCGTAACATTATTAGAGCACGTCGTGCTAAAGGCCGTAAGAAACTTGCTGTTTAATTACTAAACGTAATTATATGACTAAGTTTACACAAGCACATAGATTGCATAAAGCGGATGAATTTTCATCCGTTTTTGTATTTCGTAAAGTGCGCATGGGCAAATATTTTAAGCTGCACTATAAACCGAATGGTCTAGAATTGTCACGACTTGGTTTTATGGTCAGTAAAAAAGTCCATAAGCGTGCCAATCAGCGTAATTATATTAAGCGAACGATTCGTGAGTATTTTCGTATGAATCAGGCGAATTGGTTACCAATTGATTTAATTGTGCGAGCTCAGCGTCATTTTGATCAACGTGCTTTGGATCAGGTTATTGCTGAGCTTGATCAATTGTGTGTCAAATTCAAGGAACTTAATGCTACGCAAAATCCCAATTCTACTCATCCGTTGCTATCAACTAGGACTTAGTTCATGGTTGCCAGCGACCTGCCGCTTTACACCGACCTGTTCGCATTATGCAATTGATGCGTTTAGCAAGTATGGTATAATCAAGGGATTTTTTTTAACTACTAAGCGCCTTTTGCGCTGTCATCCATGGGGTGGTAGTGGGCACGACCCAGTACCGTAAATTTTTTGAGGAAAAGTATGGACATCCGTCGTTTAATACTATTTATTGCGTTATCGCTTGGTTTAATGTTTGCTTGGGAAAAATATTTTGCCCCAGCACCAACACAAACTAATAGTGCGCAAACTAGTTCAACCACATCAAATGGTGCTACTGCCAACTCATCAACTAATACAGTTGCTGATAACGGTGGTGCATTTGCATCTGATAAAGTTATTAATGTAACTACTGATTTAATGCATGCGCAAATCAGCACAGTTGGTGGTGATATTCGTAGCATTGATTTGTTGAAATATACTGATTATGAAGATACTAGCAAACCATATCAATTGTTATTAAATCAAAATAATCGTGTGTTTGTTGCGCAAACTGGTTTGATTAGCCCGGATTCAAATATACAATTACCGAATCATAAAACTATATTTAAAGCTGAAAATACTAGCTATACTTTAAGTCCAGATCAAAAAACTCTAGCGGTTAACTTGACTGCTACAACTGAAAGTGGTGCGGTTGTTGTGGTTAAAACGTTTACCTTTAAACGTGATAGCTACGTAGTTGATGTAAGTTATCAAATTATCAATAATAGCGTTGCTCCATTAAATAATGTAACCGCTTATTGGAGATTCTTACGTGATGAACAAGCTCCAGCTGGTGAAACGAAATTCGTTCACACGTTTACTGGTCCAGTTTATTATAATGATACGGCTAAATTTAATACAATTAAATTTGATGCATTAGCTAAAAATGATGTTGATTATCCGCAAAATACTTCAAATGGTTGGGTTGGGTTTGCTGAACATTATTTCACTGGGTTGTGGTTATTAAATCCTTATGATCGTCAAGCAATTTGTTCTAATGGTGTGCAATGTCGCTTTAACTTTAAAAATGTTGATGGCAATTTAGCTTCAGCTGGTGTTATGACCGATTTACCAAGCATTCAAGCGCATTCGAATTATTCAATTGATGTACCAATGTATGTTGGTCCGCAAGAGTATCATTCGTTGTTAGCTGCTGCTCCTGAACTTGAGCGCACCAAGGATTACGGCTGGGTATATATTTTCGCGACGCCATTATTCTGGTTATTAGTGCATATTTTTGAGTTTGTTAAAAATTGGGGCTGGTCAATTGTATTATTAACTTTATCGTTGAAAGTGGTATTGTATCCATTAACGCGTGCAAGTTATAAATCAATGGCACGGATGAAAGCTTTAACACCAAAAATGACTAAGCTTAAAGAACAATATGGTGACGATAAAGCTAAATTGCAACAAGCAACTATGGCAATGTATCGTGAGGAAAAAGTTAATCCGGTTGGTGGTTGTTTACCAATGTTGTTACAAATTCCAGTATTTATTGGTTTATATTGGGCATTATTGGGGTCAGTTGAGTTACGTCAAGCCCACTTCTTATGGATTAATGATTTAAGTCGTCCAGATCCGTATTATATTTTACCTGCGGTGTTGGCAGTTACGATGTTCTTACAAACATTCTTAAATCCGCCAGCTGCTGATCCTGTGCAGGCGAAGATGATGCGTATTATGCCACTGGCATTTAGCGTGATGTTCTTCTTCTTTCCAGCTGGTCTGGTAGTGTATTGGTTAGTAAATAACGTGTTGTCAATGGCACAACAATGGTATGTAAATAACCATGTAGCTGTCGATAAGAAAAAATAAATCTTGATGATTTTAAAGCCGCAATTAGATATTAGTTGCGGCTTTTTCATTATCAGATATATTATGGTTATAATTTATTAATACTAAGTAAAAACGTAGTTGTTGAAATAACTTGATTTAATATATAATTACTGCCCGATCTATCAAGTTTTCGCTACTACGCCAAATAAACTTGTGGTATGAATGTAGTTGGCACTAGAAGTATTACATCAAATATTATTGATGGTAGTGGTCTTGGTTAATAGATTTTATATCAATTCTTTGGCAATTAATTTGGCGTGAATCAATCTTTTTGGAATAAAGTTTCCATTCTATATAGCGGTATTTGATTATTCTGGTACAGTTGGAGCCATAGCAAATACACCAAAATTTACCTTGTATTGAATCATTTGGAATAATTATATAAAATTATGTGATCTGAATCATGATACGTATTATATCCTAACCGGAAGCAGTTTAAATTATACACAATTCAATTTAAATACTCTTCAAAATAATTTGATGTTTTTATCTGTTATTTGTAAATGATGTAAAAAAAAGGAAACTATTGAGTGAGAAAATTGTTCTATTCGATATTAGTTTGTACAAGTTTTTCAGTATTTGCTGATGGAAATGAATCGGCGATTATAAATACTAATGCTAAATATATTGTTCCGAATAATTACATACAAAATCCATATGCTACATTAGTAAGTGGCGGAGGAATCAAGGCGTTAAATGAAAGCCAAATGGCGAATCAAAACATTGCTGAGAGGTTATTTTACGACGGAACATGGAATGTCCAAGTTGGCGCTTCAGCACAATACACTGGAGCTGGTGCAGGTTATCCTAATTATGCTTATGGTGCAAATTTATTTGGACAAACTGGTAGTGTTGCTGGATTTTCCTTAGGTGGACTATTTACTGCCATGAATCCGTATTTTGTGAATCAAATGAACGGTTATAATACCAACTCCTCTCCTTTTCTACCGTCTAATCAACAAGTTACATTAGCAGAAGCATATCTAGAATATCAATATAGTAATATTTTTCAAATTGATGCTGGTTATATTGGGATTAATAATAGCCCGTGGTTATCAGAAAACTATTACCCAAACGTAATGTCACCAGGAACAAATTATCAAGGTATTTTAGTTAATGTTTACCCAGGTGGTGGTTGGCTACTTACAGCATTAACATTTAATGCTGCACAGATTGTGAGCGAAACTGGGTTCACATCATATACCTTTTATAACAAGGGATATGATTATTTGGGTGGTACAATTGTTAATAACAATCCATCAGTTACTTCCTCGGGGACTGCAGCATTAGGTGCAGATTATACCGGATGGGACAACCAATACAATCTACGCCTCTGGGGTTACCAGTTTAATAATTACGGAACCTTGCTATATGCCGATAATAGTATTAAATTTCAACCAAGCAAAGCATTATCTTTTAATCTTGCCGCACAAGCTGGCACGGATAATCAATTAAACAATAATAGTAATGCACTAACTAATGATAATTTAGGACAAATTTCGAGTAATTTTGTTGGGTTGCTAGGTGGTGTAAATTATGATTGGTTCGGATTGAACCTTGCATATAATAACGTCTGGGGGACAAATTCTGCTTATGGTAATGGGGCAATCGTTACGCCATACACCTATGGTTTTGCTACAGATCCACTTTATTCTACCCCATATATGTCTGGATTAGCTGATCTCGGCACTGCTGGATCTGCATACAAATTAAATCCAAGTTTTACTTTTCTTAATGGGAGTCTTTCATTTTCTACCGCATATACTATATTCAATACTTCAATTGCTGAATGGAATGGAACTCAGGAGTATGACTTTACGGCGACATATAATATTTCCCAGATCAAGGGGCTGACTTTATTTGGTGTTTATGCGTATCAGCAGGTTCCAGCTATTAATACTAATGGTAATAGTTATATAACACAAATATATGTTAGTTATTTATATTAGCGAGATGAAAGATAGTATAAAATTTGTAGTTATTGGTGATATTGTAATTCTAAAATAGTGCTTTTTTATTCATAGGAGATTATAAAATGATTAATGTGGGTTTATTAAATGAGGTTAGTTTATTGGAAAATGAAGTTTGGGGATTAGCACACAAAATGTGGGATTTAAGTGAGCTAAGTCTTGAAGAGGAGAAAAGTTCAAAGCTCACTGCTGATTATTTGGCTGAGAATGATTTTGTTATTAGCGATCATGGTATCGGCGGACTTGATTTTGCCTGGGTTGCAACTTGGGGCAGCGGTAAGCCGGTGATTGGGATTACAGTAGAGTTTGATGCACTTCCTGGTCTTGGTAATGAGAAAGTCACTACAAAGACACCAAGAGAAGATGGTAATCCAAATGGTCATGGCTGCGGACATAATTTAATTGGTGCTGGGGCAATTTGTGCTGCAGTGGCTTTAAAAAACTATCTTAAAGCAAATAACATTCATGCCACATTAAAAGTTTTTGGTTGTCCTGCTGAAGAATTAATAACTGGTAAAAACTTTATGGCAAAAGCTGGAGTATTTGATGATCTTGATGCTTGTTTACATTGGCACCCATTAAATAAAACCACGCCATTTAATGTAAAAACGCCTGCGGTAAGCTCTTTACGTATTGAGTTTTTTGGTAAAACCAGTCATGCTGGTCTTGCTCCATGGATGGGGCGTAGTGCCTCTCATGCTGCAGAAATATTTGTACATGGAATAAATGCTATGCGTGAGCATTTGATACCAGAAGCGCGCGTTCATTACCTGATTGAAAAGGCTGGGACGGCTTCAAATATAGTTTCTGACTATGCTAGAATAAATCTCGGGTATCGTGGTACAAATGCAGACAATGTTATGCAACAAGTGAATTGGATTAATGACATTGCTAAAGGTGCAGCATTAATCACGCAAACTACTGAGAAGGTAACTGACTTAGCTGGAACTTACGATATTCTACCGAATCAAGCAATGTCGGATCGAATTATGCAATATTTAAATCAACTGGGTGCGCCAAAATGGACAGATGAGGAGCAAACATTTGCTAAACAAATGCAAAAATCCGAAGGTTATGATGAAGTTGGGATGTCAAGTGTGATTACACCTGACCCTAAAGGAATTTCAGTAGGAGGCGCGTCTGATGTTGGGGATATCAGTTATATCACACCAACGATGGGTCTTGCTGTTGCTTGCTGGCCATCAGGTTTTGCACCACATACTTGGGCAGCAACTGCGTGTAATGGAATGAGTATTGGACAAAAAGGAATGATGCGTGCAGCTGAAGTATTGGCATTAATTGGATTGGATTTGATAACGGATGCTGAATTTCTAGCTGCAGCCAAAAGCGAGTTTTTAGAGCGCACTGGTGGTAAAAAATATAAATCACTTTGTCAATCAAACACTCCACCACTAGCAGCGGAGCATTTACATAACATTGATACTCATGATGCAATTCATCATCTGTAAAATTTTATTTTGAGAATGTTAAACAATACCCCCAAATTAATTTGGGGGCTTATGATTTGTAGCTGGTTTTTATTAGGCAATTAGACCTTTATAAACAGTTGAAACTCCAGTAATGATAAACTGAACGCCAATTGCAAGAGTAAATAAACCCATAACTTTAATTAATACGCTCATGCCAATATCACCTAACACTTTAACTAAATTATTGGCAAAATAAAAGCAGACAAAAACAATAATTGTAATGGTCAGAATTGCCACAAATAACTCAGGCATGGTATGGCTTTTTCTTGCCATTTCTGTGAAAAGCGTTATGGTAGAAATTGTTCCTGCACCAGCAGTTAACGGTAGAGCAATTGGAACAATTGCTGCAGAGACATATCTTGAGTACTCGATATTCGAGTCTTTTATTTGTTTACCACTAACATCATTGGAGCTTTTGGCATTAAGCATGCTAGTTCCAGTTCCACACAGAAGAATACCTCCAGCTATTTGGAATGCACTAATTGATATTCCAAAGAATTCCAATAGCATAGTACCACATAACATTGAGATTAGCATAATTATAAATACGCTAAAACTGCTAACAAAGACTAAGCGACGAATGATTATTTTGTCGAGGGCAGAAGTTAATGCAATAAATGGAGCTAATGCAGAAATATTATTTGCCACTGCAATTAATCCCAGTAAGTAGTGCTGATATGAAGTTTCAAACATTAATTGTCCCCTAAATGATATACTACAAATTATTCATGTAACATTTTATCATATGTTTAAATGTGAACTAAGTAAAAGCATGTTTATTATTTATGATTTAAGTTTGTGAGAGTGTGTGCTGATGCTAAAGAAATTGATCACAATATGATATTTGTTAATTAAGTTAGACGACGCAATAGAATTCAAATGTTATATAGCCGGTATGGTTTTAATAAAAGCTATTTAATTTTATTGCGATCATGTCTAATTTAGAAATTATTCTTAAGAATTAAAAATTTTTGGTATGAATAATTTCTTTGGCGTAGCTCATTGAGAGGCTTTGTTCCATACACTTGTATAAGAACTCGCAGAACATGGTGCCTTCGTGATTTAATCCGTTTTTGTAGATCAAATAGAACGTGTTATCTTTTGAAATATTCCATTCAGGTAATACTGCAATGAGCTTTCCTTGTCTGACATCATTTTCACATAAACTTTCCCAGCAACCAAAGATATAATCAGATGAAACACCTATTTTTCTTGAGTGTGCGGCAGAGTTGGTTCGAATAAAAGAATTACTTATATCATATCTAATTTCTTCATGAGTATACTTATTAATTAAGGTTATAAGCTTAATCTCTTGAAGCTCGTTATTAGAATTATCGAGAGCACCTAAAAGTGTATGTTGTTTTAATTCGTCAATAGTTTTTGGTAGGCCATATTGAGTAACGTATTGTGGGGAGCAGAAGAACTTCATTGAGTCATTGCGAATTGGTTTAACCACAAACTCAGGGTTTTCCAATGCACGATGAGAAATCCCAATATCAAAGTTTATATCATTAATTAAATCAACTGAATAAAAAATAATGTCCAATTGTACGTCGGGGAATTGTTTAGTATAGTATTTTAGATATGGACAAATTAATTCATCAGAGATAGTGCCGTGTAAACAAATTCTTAATATGGTTTTTAGGCTTTTGGTTTTTCTATTTGTATAATTAATTTCAAGTAGATAATTATCAAAATCTTTCCTAATATCTTTGAATTTATTATAAAGTAGTACCCCGTCTTCGGTTAGTTTCATATTACGCGTATCTCGTGCAATTAAAATTTTTCCAATATATTTTTCAAGTTCGGCCATTTTTCTGCTAATGGTGGCTTGTGATAGATTTAGGGTTTCTGAAGCTTTGCTAAAGCTATTACATTCAATTAATGAAATAAAAATGGCAATATGTTCAAACATAGGATGGGTTTTCAAAAAACGGTTACAGTTATATGGTATTTTATGGGTTGTTTATTTACGTAATAAATCGTATAGCATTAATGTTTATCTGTTTGTTACCTTAATCTAATTCAGTTAAGGTTATAGTTCTTTTCTTTTTAACATTGCAAAACTTACGATTGTGAGCAAAGTGAAAACTATGGTAGAAATGATAATATTCATGCTTGGATCATATTTAAGTGTGCCAACAAACCAAGAGCCAAATGCCGCAAACACATATTGTAATGAGCTTAATAATCCAACAGCAAATGAGCCTTTGTCGGTAAATGAAGTTAAAACTTCAACTTGAATCGGTGGGTTAATAAATGCCGTTGCTAGTCGAGTCAACCATCCAGTGAACGTTACGACAATTATAAATGCCACTATTTGATGGCGTAAAAATAAACTTAATACTGTTAGAGCAATTACGATTCCTCCGAGAATTATTCCAGTTTTTACCAAAGAATATGAACCAACATTACGCTTGCTATAGAAAATCATTATCTTATTACCAATGAGGTAGCCAATTGCGATGAGAGTAAAAAGATATGAATAATAAATTTCAGAAATATGGTATTCATTGATATACATATAACTTGACATGGAAATAAAGGCGTAAAATGCCGCGAATGTCCCACCAACTACCAGCACATATCTAATAAACAACCAACTTTTGAGCACCTCTAGGTAGTTGATACATAATCTTACAAGGTTAAAATTATTACGGTATTCATGAGTCTTATGGTTGCTTTCTTTCAGAATGATGATCGCAGATATCCAAAAAATACCCAATAGTATGCCCAGTAGTCTAAATGTCCAGCGCCAATCAGAGTGTTTAATAATAATGGCACCAATTACTGGAGCTAAAGCAGGAGATAGTACCAACCCAAGTAAAAATAAGCCAGTTACGGATAATAATTCATCCTTGTTGTAGACTTCTTTAATGATTAGTCTTGAAATAATGTATACCCCTGCGCTCCCCATTGCCTGAACAACGCGGAAAATCAAAATTGTATTAAGGTCTGAGCTTTCTGAAATAATAAAAGTAGCAATTAAAGAGCAAAGTAGCGTTATTATAATAATACGTTTTCTACCAAAAAGGTCACTGATTGGTCCGACGATTAAAAATAAGAATGCTTGGGAATAAACATAAAAAGTAATGGTGTGATTCATTTGCGATGGAGTCACATGAAATTCATGCGCCATACTTGGCAAACCAGAAACGTAAATATCCGTCGAGGCCTGGGTAATAAAAAGTAAGATTAATAAAATAAAGATTAAAATCTTTTTGTACGATGCTTCGCTAAAATTCATAGGTTTCTTTCATGGATAAGCAGGTTTATTTATGGGTGAATTATAGCGTATATTTTAATGACATAAAAGCTTTGTTACCAACCTGAATCATTTGTTGAATATTTTTACCAAGCTTAACTTAGGTTAATGATTGGAACAAGAATATTATGTTAATTTACACAATTTTATTTGCAGCTAATATATCTTCTCTCTATTTTAAGCTAACTCCATCTAGTTAGTGCTTAATAGAATGTATATTAAGTCATTATGACAGTTCAATTGGTGCAAATAATAAATATATATTTATAAATTTAAATAATTCTTGATTTTATTAGTTTTTTTTGATGTTTTTACTATTGTGGCTGATTATAAGTTAATCATTAGAGGTACTAATTTCATGATCAAGCTTGTCATTTACTGTTAATTATTCAAAATTGTAACGATATATTCAATATTGATGCTAAATGTTAAATCAGTGGCTTGTAAAATTAAGCATGTAACAACTATTCTTCAAGTATGTATTTGGGTGGTTGTTGGTTAAGGTTTTGTTTATATTTTATTTATTGAGAAGGGTTCTATAGGTGAGAAAATTTTTGATAGTGCTGTCCTTTGTTTTTACGTGTGCCAATGCCGCCGAAGTAAAGGTTGCTTCAGTGGAGTTTAATCCAAAATTTATGCAATTAAATAGTAACATTAATGGCATTGTTGATGCAGTTACGATTGCAGCAAAAAATGATGCAAAGTTAATTGTATTACCTGAAGCAGCGACAACTGGATATATTTATCAAGATCGTAAACAGTTGGAACCGTATTTGGATACAATTCCAGGTAAAACAACTGCTGCATTGGCTAGTGTAACACAGAAGTATCACACTTATGTTGCAATTGGCATTATTGAGCTAGATCCTGAGACTGGGATAGTTTACAACTCTGCCGCTTTGATTGGACCTAATGGTTACATTGGTAAGTATCGTAAAAATCAGTTAAATTCTAGTGATAATAAATGGTCATCACGTGGCAATCTTGGATATCCAGTTTTTAATACTGAAATTGGTAAGATAGCACTTTTGATTTGCTATGATGATACGCATTTGCAATCGTTAATTTTGCCTAATTTACGTGGTGCAGATATTTTGGCGTATATTACCTCATCGGATATTTTGCCTAAATTCGAGAAGGGTAGTAATACTAATCATTCTACGATTGGAAATATTTCATCGATTGCTGGCTGGGTTGGAGTCAATGTTGTTGCGAGTAATCGGACTGGTAATGAAACTAATCCAGCGACTGGTGAAATTACACATTTTGTTGGTGGTGCTTCAATTTGGGACAATACAGGTACGTTATTAAACAGTGCACCAGTTTCAACATGGACTGATGCTGGGCAGCCTCATACTATTTATGCCACAATTGATACAGCTAAACCTAATTTGCAGAAGAATTTCTGGCTAACTCATCGTCGACCAGAGTTGTATCAAGACTATAATTATTATCGTGCTCCAATTGATCCAGTGGCAAATAATAATCCACATCAAATTTCTGCATTGTTAATTCAATATCAGCCTGATAATGATAATGTTAATGCTAATTACGCCAAAATAGAAAAATTGATTCGAAATAATGAAGAAGTCTTTAATTTGGTGGTATTACCATTTAATTCATTAGTTGGTAATGTTGTGGTAACTAAAGATAATATTGGTAAGTACGCAGAGAAATTAGGTGGTAAAAGCTATATTCTTGCGGCAAATCTAGCTAAACAATATAAAACTTATTTACTGTTTAGTATGCCAGAGTTTTATGCCGGAAAATATTATGAAACAGCGGTTTTATTTGACTATGCCGGTCATCAGGTTGGCGTATATAGAAAGTCGCATCTAAATGATAGTGAGAGTTCTTGGGCAACGGCCGGGGATAATTTGCCCGTGTTTGATACTGATTTAGGGCGTGTTGCCGTGATGCTTAATGATGAGACGCGAATCCCAGAATTAACAGATATTTACTCTTTGAGGCGTGCGGATTTAATTCTTATTTCTGCGATGTATAATCAACAGGATTATGGTGGTAAGGTAAATATCCCAGCGGGAATTGTTCCCAATAGCAGCAATCGCGGGATGTTTATTTGGTATGATATTGCGAAATATGCCCAGTCACATACCTTAGTTGCAAATTATATTAACGGAGCACATCATGATGTTGGACAGAGTGCAGTTTATTCTTTGGTTCCTGAAGATGGTTATCATGCACCAATGATTTCTTCAAATACTGAAAATGCATTTTTGGTGAACTTTACCACTCATTTTAATGATACATTATGGCAAAATCAGCAAAATTTGATCATCGGTAGAAGGTCAGATTTAGCATTACCATTAACACTCGATATGGAGAGTAGTTGTTTTAAATTATGGCAGCAAAACTCAACTAATTCTGGGCAATGTGGCAGATAAATGTTGAATTTATTGTGTTGGTGAATAATTTCATATTTTAAGCAATAAATTAAAGCACTCTAAGTAGAGTGCTTTAATTCTTATGTTGAAAATACTTAAACGCCAATATTGGAGGTTTTGCATGATGCAGAATTTATACCGTTAGAATCAACTTTACATTGAGTATAGCGAGCATCATAAGTAATAAAATAAGCATAACCAGCGTTAAAATTTACGGTTCTTATACCTGAAGGGTTACTGCTTTCATTTACTAAAGGCACATAAGCACTACAGCTAGCTGGATTAATACTACCATCCGAATTTAAACTGCATTGACCATAACCACTAGACTGTTCTGCGTAATAAATGATATATACATAATTACCATTGTAGGCACTATATATAGAGCCATAGATACCGCTTGGTGCTTTTAGATAGTTGCAATTAGATAACCCAGAATCGCTTAATTTGCATTGTAGTCGTCCGTCAAATATAGCGTAATTATTATTAATTGCAATACCATAACCTTGGACATATGTACCAGCTGGTGCTGCAATATTAGTACAACTTGAACTTTCAATTATTTCATTTTTTACTGTGCAACGTGTATAGTAATTACCCCTTTCAAACGCATTTTCGGTTTGATAATTAGAAAAATATGCATAATTATTATTAATTGTTACACTATATGATATAGTAAGCGCGCCTGAGCCACTTGGAATTTCTTCAACACAGCTATTAGGGTTGATTAATCCATTATCAGCAATGTTACAACGATAATAACTATTGCGATAAATATTGGTCATGTAGGCGTAGTTTCCGTGAATAGTAATATTAGAGGCTCTAAAGCCGTTATTTGCTGATAATGTTGGCACTTTCACAAAGAAACAACTTTTTGAATTTAATCCATTTATAGTTACAGCACATTGTAAATATCCTCCGGTTGAGTTTACTCGAGTGATGTATGCGTAATTTCCACTAAACGCAATCCCCCACGTGTTCGAGATATTTACAGTTGTAAATGAAAATTGAGCTTTTACTAATAAATTGCCAGCTGCATCTTTGATGTCATCGCCAAAAGTTAGATAATATTTGGTGTTAAGTTGTAACTCATTGGCTGGTTTGAGTTTATAGGAATTATTGCTTTCTGCGATTATCGTATTGAGTGCCACGGCTGGCCCAGTTGCATCACCTAGATGTAAAATTACGTTAGATGTATTAAGATTAAATATTGGTTTACTAAATTTAATTTCAATTGTAGTATCAATATTTTCATCTTTAGCATTATTGCTGGGTGATATGATTGAGACGGTAGGTGCAACTGTGTCATTAGTATTTTTCCAAATCATACGTGACGAGCTAGTGTCTAATTTACCATAGATAATCGTATTTTGGTTGCCAACTATAACGCAGTCTGATGCGTCAAAACATTTGACCTTAGTTAATTGGTTTGTCGTGGGTAGATTTTCATCATCCCATTGGTTGAAATCTTGGCTCGATTTAGCTAATGTTTGTTGTGCTGAGTTGCTACCAACTACAAAGAAATCATCATAAATTCCACCTGAAGGCTTCATTGCAATTGAGTTTAATTTTAAACCTAATTGCTTGTTGTCAACTTTAATTGGATTTGACCATATTTTACCTAATGCGCTTGAAACAACTTCTCCAGCTAAAGTTGCAGCAACAAATTGGCTATCTCCTGCATCATATTTAATGTCAGCAATTACAGTATCTGCTAAGGTGGTAATTTGTGTCCAATTTGCACTTGCAAATGCACTATATGCTTTTAGATAAAAATTACCATTATCAGTACCAGCAACCATAGCATCGATACCGTTATAAGCTAGGCTGGTAACATTACCATTTGTACTTCTGGCTGTAATTAGACCACGTTTAGATGCGAGAGCTATTTCAAATAATATTTCAGACTCAGCACTAATAATTTCATCACCTTTAACATTCATAATTGATTTTAGGTTTGCTGGTGGAGTTAAGGTTTGATATTGATCCCAAATTAATCCATCTGGAGATGAGAGTATAACTCCAGCATCACCGATTGCATAAAATAGTTTTTTAGTTGGATTATAGTCAATTGCATTTAGGTTAATACTGGTGATACCTTTTTGTGATTCCCATTTATAACCATCTTTAGAGGTGAGAATTGTGCCATGTTCTCCCACCACAACATAAGTGCCATTGCCTTTAGCAACATCGGTTAGGTTATCTGTGCTTGGATTAGTAATTGTTTGTAATTCATGTGTTGCTGTAATTTTGCTATTAGCTACAGTTAAATATTGTTGTGAGTTACCGGTATTATTGCTGTTGCAGCCTGATAATACAGTCATAGTGCTACAAAGCGTGAGAATGCATTTGACAATTGATTTCATTCGTAATCGTACCTTTTAAAATTTCATCCATAAGATTGCCAAATTATTATTTCTTTTATAGCTCAGACCTTATAGAACAATGATCGATGATCAGTTTTTACTTGTTTGATAGTTTTAAGTATTATTAAGGTGACTATTTGCAACTTATTGTCATGAAGAGTGTGTGTTGAATGTTGTTATGACGTGATTATAACATGTACTGTGGTATATCTGTTGTGAAATTGTTGCTAATATGGTGTTTGTGGTGGTGTTTTACTATTAATTTGTTGCTGGCGAGATCATAAATTATATGGTTGAATTCTCTGAATATATATCTTTTCGGTTGAGTTAGTAATTCTAGTCTGAGATTATATAGAGCTACGGATTACATTGTTACAGATTGATGGTGTATGTGATTGCGTTTAGTAGCATAAAAATTTACTTACAGTATTTTGGTTTTTAATTTTGAGCTTATATGTGATCTAGTATGATAATTGATCCACTAACCATGCTTGGTGGAATATTAATATGGTACTTATTTTTATGGAGAACGTTTTTTAGTGCTTTTAAATTATACACTTTGAATTTTTCGTACATTGACACTCTGACTTTTTTAGCAATTGTACTTTTGCTGATATTTTTGCCATAAACAATTGTCATTATTTCACTTATCTCGGCGTAATCTTCAGCTTGAAATAATAAAAATGCGATTTCAGACTCCATTAAAGTTAGGCCATGTGCATCGGTGACCAACGGTACATCTTCGATGGCTTTGAGCGGCAAAGTACGCTTTATGTCATAAAATCTTAATGGGTGATTTTTCTTTATAGCACTTACTAAAATTGCGATGATGTCATTTGTATATTTGTTAATCAATGGCTTATATTCAAAAATAGCAACGATATATTCTGGTTTACGAGAAAAATTGGCAGAAATAAATTGAATGGAGTTTTTCTCAATCAATAATTTGTTAAGTAATTGATCAATTGTTGTTTGTTTTTCTTTTGAGAGTTCTTTCCAGATATTAAAGAATTTTTCCCCAACTAGTCTATTATCGGAGTTACAAAAATCTCTACACCACATATTATCGGCAATAACAGTAAAATTTGGATCAATCAACCCACAGTTTTCTTTTTCACAAAAAAGATCATACCATTTTAGTAAATTCTCTAGTGCCATTTCGTTGTTCATGTCTAAATCCAGAAAAATGTCAAGTTGATTTTGGTATTTTTTTGTGTACCATACACCATTGGTTGGTTTTGTTATACTTACATTTTACATGGGGTAAGTAAATTGGTTTTTTGCAAGCAGAATAGGCCTTAATCATAGCATGACCTAAATAAACTTATCCTGACTTATTTCAACAAATAATTTAAATTAACCGAAAGGGTATTTATGAAAAGAATTATTTTTAGCTGTGTATTAGCGGCAGTTCTTGTGGGGTGCGGGAGTGGCACAACGAGTAGCAGTTTGCAAACTACAAATACACAAACATATGGCGGGGTTAATCAACCAGCTAGTTATGCTTGGAATTTCCAAAATTCAACTAACAGTACTACAGGAATAATTCGTTTGGTTAATAATCAAAGTGGTATTGTGTTTATAACTTCGAACAAGGATTCTTTGACTTTTGCGTTAAAAGGAGCAGTTAGTAATTTTGCGCTGAATGAATCTCAATGTTTGAGTCAAACTGCTTTATCTGGCAGTATTAATGATGATTCGTCAAATGCTTCGATCACTTTAACTAATTGTGTTTTTAATAGTAATCAATTGACTGCATTGGTGACTATAATCGCAAATCAAGAGACTCTTTATTCTGGCACCGAGTCATTTAATACTATTGAAATATTTGGCACTGAGTCGACGACTGAATTAAGTAATGCATTGGCGCAATCTGATCCAGTTTTATATAATCATAATAGTAATGTTTTAGCCAATATGGTAATCACTTTAAATGGTTTTGATGGTTTATTTGGTAGCTATAGTGGCAGTGGAGGTATGTTGGGTGAGTTATTTGGTAATTTGGTTCATTGCCTAGTTTCAGGTGAGTCAAGTACATTTAGTTTACCTCGAGACATTGACATGCAAATGACATCTTCGATGATTGATTCAACTTCTTTAAATGTAGATTTAAATTTGACGAATAGTGGTTATTCAACACAAGTTAAATGTAATGTTCTTTTATCAGGCTTAGTGGTGGATAATAGTTTGAATTCTAGTTTTAATGGTTTTGTTACTGGCTGTAGCGGAGATATCCCTAGTTCAATCGGTAGTATTACTCCCGTAAATGTCAGTGGAAATCTAAATATACAATAAAATTAAGGAGTCAGAATAATGTTTCAAATTAAAAAATCACTACTGCCTATTTCTCTCTTAACTGTAATAACTGCCTGTAGTGGAAGAATTGATGATGTAACGTCATCTCCCAGTAATCCAATGACATCTGGTCGGCCGATAACTATAAAGGCAACATGTAACTTAGGTTGCGACAATTTATTGTTTTATATAAACTATAACTCCAATGAGAATGTTACATTGGAATCCTCTATTTGTTTATCAGAAAAAGTTGGGAAGTTTACCTTTTTGCCAACTCAAGTTGGACGGAGTAAATCATCTTTTAATATTACTCTGGAGTGCGGTGATATTATAAACAGCTCTGATTATTATACTTTGAATGTAATTTACAATGAGTCTGTAGTTCTTACGCCTAATCCAATTCCAAGGAATTTGGAGAGTGCAGTTGTCTTGACTGCTTCAATTCCGGCTGAGTTAACTAATTATATTGGTGCGAGAGTTGATTTTTATGCTTATTATAATGATAGAACACACGATACTATTAGGAAAGGTTATGGTTCATGTGCATTAGCCAATAATCCAAGTACGGGCAAGATAGAGTGTAAAAGTCTGCCTATTCGTGCGAGTAATTTTACTGGATCACCTAGCGAAAGTATGATGTACGCAACTGTTGCCAAGCTTGCCAATGGCATGGCTCCAATTATTGTTTCAAGTCCGACACCTACACCAACTCCAAGTCCTAGTCCGACACCGACCATCAGTCCTACTCCAACACCAAGTCCAACACCAACTTCGGTGCCGACAAAAATAATATTTATGACCAGTTTGGAGTTTAATGGAAATCTTGGTGGATTTAGTGGAGCAAATGATAAATGCAATGCTGCCAGCAATAAACCACCTGGTACATATAAAGCACTCTTAAATGGTAATAATGCGACTACAAGTGGTGTGAACTATACACGAGTTGACGGTACGTCGATTGCTACCGCTACTGACGGTAATTTAGTTGGATTTGCGAATATTACTCATTCTGTGGTTACCTCTTATGCCGGTGCATGGACTGGTGGGGCCGGCAATGATTGTGATAATTGGTCTGTAAGTTCAAGTGGCATGAATGGTGATTTTGGTATTGGCTCGGTCAGTGATAAAAGTTGGTATTATTACTATAATACTACAACGGATCTTTCGCAGCCCCAGACATGTAGTGATATGGCTTCATTATATTGCGTGCAACAATAATCATCTAGTAGCCAGGCTTCATTTTAAAGGTGGAAGCCTGGTTATTTTTCTGTAAATTATACATTAGCTTTATTCATAAACATAAATATTTTGATGGCTTAATAGTCGATATATTCATAACACTATGTGCTTTTGTTAACCGTCATACTAGCTGATCTTTTATTTATTTGCATAATGCTCTCGCTACGATTCCTCACTTGCAATATATTTTGTTGTCAATGTAGGTAATAACTTCTGCTTATTTTATCTTAATTTGATTTAGTTTTTAAGCTGCAAATTATGGTTCCATTCGTCACTGATTATAATAAATAATCTAATCATTCTGTCAATCTGTTTAAGATTAATGATAATATAGCACTAGATATTAACGCATATTTTGTTTATTGAGTTCGACGGTTGTTGATTAAAGTCTATGGTTATTTTGAAAGCGAAGCTGATGCATTATGAGAGTGTTAAACTTAGTGTGGTAATGCCAATTTATCAGACTAATGAAATTTATTTAAGAGAAGCGATTGAAAGTGTACTTTTGCAGACTTATGTAGATTTTGAATTTTTAATTGTTAATGATAGCCCACAAGACAATGTAAGGCTCGGGCAGATTGTTGCTAGTTATGATGATGGGCGAATTATTTGGATACCATGTAAAGTCAATGGTGGTATAGCAATTGCTTCCAATATTGGTATTGAACGTGCACAAGGTTCATTTATTGCGATGATGGACCATGATGATATTTGCAGTTTAGCGAGGTTTGAACGGCAAGTTAAATTTTTGGAAGAAAATCCTGAGTTTGGCTTTGTTGGTGGACAAGCAGATGGATTTTATCCAGATGGATCTAGCGTGAGATTAGACTATCTAATTTCATTATCCGAAAAGGAACTTAAGCAAAGCTTTTTTGATGGTGTGCCGTTTATGAATCCAAGTATTATGTTTCGTAAGTCAGCATTAAATACCTTACGTTATAACTCAGAATATAAAGTATGTGCGGATTATGATTTATTTGCTAGATTGATTTTTGCACAAAATATCATGGCGACTAATTTGCCAGATGTGCTTTTACGTTATCGATTTCATGATGCGAACACTTCTTTAACTCAATACTTGTTAGCCGAACAAGAAACAAATCAAATTCAGCATTGGATTTTGCAGCATGAGAGTTTATTAAATAAGTAGCTGCTCTACGCAATGTAAAATGGTGTAAAATTATTCCCTCTAATAAAATAAAAGGTAGCTGTACAAGCAGAATTCATTCAAAGGTGTGTTGCTGTTATTGTCGCTGCGCTGAACTAGGGTTGCAAAGTTCATAAAAACCAGTTATTAATTAATTAAAAATATTTTCAATAATAAAAGGAAATCAATATGAAAGAAAAAGCAGTAGATCTTCGCCAAGGTTGGATTATTCAGCATGACGGTCGTCAGTTTGCGGTATTAAGTACGCGTACGGTTAAATCAGGAACTGGTGGTGGTGCATTTATACAAACAGAGATGCGCAACATTCAAACTGGTTCAAAAGCTCAAACTGCATTTAGATCAACTGATACGATAGAGCGTTTATCAACTGAAGAGTTAGAATGTACTTTCTTGTATAAAGAGGGTGAAGACTATGTGTTTATGAATATGGAAGATTATAGTCAAATTACGGTTTCTCCTGACACAATTGGAGATGATGTTGTATTTTTATCTGATGGTATTAATGTTAGACTAAAATTAGTTGATGGAGGCGTTATTGCCGTTGAGTTTCCTACAACAATTGTGTGTACGGTTGTGGAAACAGATCCTCAAATTAAGGGGGCTACAGCTACAGCAATGGATAAACCAGCGATATTAGATATTGGGATTCGTGTAGTTGTACCTTCTTTTGTTAATCTGGGTGAGAAAATTGTTTTAAAAACAGCGACTAGAGAATATTCAGAGCGTTATAAAGAAGGTAAATAATTAACTGCTATGATTTGTGTGCTTATGAATTTTAGTAAATAGGCTTATTGCAATTCAGGCATAAATCATAGTAAGTTTGATTATACTGTATAAAGTTGAATAATTAGCCCAAGTTTCTTTCTATAGAATTGGGCTAATTTCTTATCGGTATCTGTAGATTAGGCGGTAATATGTTTAATGCCAGAAAATAAATGCTTAGTCATGTATTTAGGCTTTTATTTTAGAGTAGTTAATTATATGATTTGCTGATGCTCTTTATGTGTAATAACTACTCGTTCGCATTATGAAACCACTAAAAAAATTGTAAGCCGATTATAAATATGACGGCTGAAAATAATAAACTGATTAAACAATATCCCATAATATCACGTGCCCCAAGTCCTGCGATGGCTAACGCTGGTAATGCCCAGAAAGGTTGTGCCATATTCATCCATGCTTCACCGTAAGCGATTGCCATTACTGCTTTACCATGATTAACACCAAGATCTTGTGCCGCTGACATAATAAATGGTCCTTGTACTACCCAATGTCCGCCGCCAGATGGAATTGCAAAATTAATTATTCCAGATGATAAGAAAGCCAATAGTGGAAATGTTTCCTTGTTGGCAATTGCAATAAACCAATGCGTGATAATTCCTCCCAAGCCACTATGTTCCATCAAAGCTTGGATCCCAGCATAAAAAGGAAACTGGACAATTATTCCAGCTGTGCTTTTGGCAGCTTGAGTAATTGCCCGCGCATACGCCATTGGTGTTTTATGCAGTAAAATACCGAGTGCCATAAAAAAGAAATTCACTGTGTTGATATCAATTTTAAATCCATTTTTAATAAAATATATTCCCAGATAAGTGAATCCAGCCAAAGAGATCATTAGCCCTAATAATTTACTTTCCTCCAGTTTTTCGGCGAATGTTGAATCAGGAGTTAAAGTTTTTTGCAAAGATATTTGTGAGTCTTGTAATAAATCTGTAGCAATTTGTTTGCGTAGGTTGATTGGTGGTAACATGCTTGCTGTTAAAAATGGTAAGCCAATTACTAACGCAAGTGTAATAAAAATATTCATTGGAGTAAATAGCGTTTGACTAATTGGTACTAAGCCAATTAATTTTTCTAGAGGATTACCAGGTGTTGCAGCAAGTAGTGGAATTGATCCTGAAAATCCACCATGCCAGGTTAAGAAGGCAATGTATGCGCAAGCAATTAAGAGTGAGTAGTCTGAATTAGGTATTTTGCGGGCTACTTCACGAGCAAACATTGCACCAATAATGAGACCAAACCCCCAGTTTATAATGCAGCTGATTGAGCCAACTAAAGTAACTAGCATTACTCCTTGAACTGGTGTGGTTGGAATTGAAGCGAGTGAATTTAGTATTCGTTTCACCAAGTTAGTACTGGCTAGAGCATGCCCAGTTACTACAACTAAAACCATTTGCATGGTAAAGCCAAGTAAATTCCAAAATCCAGATCCCCACATCGCAATTAAATCTAGTGGCTGGTGTGGTGTGATTGAAGCACTTACTACAAAAATAAGTATAGTTAGGATAATTGCAAAAATTAATGGGTCTGGAAGGTATTTCTGAACCAATGAAGTAAAGAATCGAACTAAATAATTCATGGCAAATGGTTCCAACAATGAAAGTATGTTATTAAAACTAGGTTTATTTGACGTATTAAAATCTGGCTGTCGATACCAGTAAGTAGACGTTAATTTAGCATGTTTTGGTTGATGTAATTGAGACAAAATTTGATATTAATTAATTTTATTCAATTAGTTGCTGGTTTTGACCGATGGTTATTGTAGTTTTATGGTAAAATAGGCGACTTTCGGCTGTAGCATTCAGTCAAATCAATGATTTTTAAATTAATCACTAATAAGATACAACTATGATAAAAAAAATTGTCTATAAGATTTTTGGTACGCGCAATGAACGCTTGTTGAAGCAGTATGCTAAAAGTGTTAATCAAATTAATTTTCTTGAGCCACAAGCGATCAAGCTCTCAGATGCTGAATTGCAGGCTAAAACTGCAGAATTTAAACAGCGCTTTCAGGCAGGTGAAACTTTAGCACAATTACTGCCAGAAGTTTTTGCCGTGTGTCGTGAAGCTGGTAAACGAGTTTTAAATATGCGTCATTTTGACGTGCAGCTAATTGGCGGTATGGTATTAAATGACAATAAAATCGCCGAAATGCGTACTGGTGAAGGTAAAACTTTGGTTGCCACGCTACCTGCATATTTAAATGCAATTACTGGTGATGGTGTTCACGTAGTTACGGTTAATGATTATTTGGCTAAGCGTGATGCTGAAACTGTGCGCCCATTATTTGAATTTTTGGGGTTAACCGTAGGGGTTAATTTACCAGATATGGAACACGATGATAAAGCAGCCGCTTATGCTTGCGATATCACTTATGGCACCAATAATGAATTTGGCTTTGACTACCTACGTGATAATATGGTTTTTGATGCGAGTCAAAAGGTACAGCGTAAATTAGCTTTTGCGGTTGTCGATGAAGTCGATTCTATTCTGATCGATGAGGCCCGTACTCCGTTAATTATTTCAGGTCCTGCGGAGGGTTCGGATGATTTGTATCGTGCATTAAATTTATTGCCACCGATGCTAATTAAGCAAGAGGATGAAGAAAGCACCGTTGGTGATTTCTGGGTTGATGAAAAACACCATAATGTAGTTTTATCTGAAGCTGGACATGTGCATGTTGAGCAAATTATGGCTGAAATGGGTTTAATTAAAGAGGGTGATAGCCTTTATAATGTACATAACATTAGTTTAATGCATCATCTAATTGCAGCTCTACGCGCGCATTATGTTTATTTTAAAGATCAGCACTATGTGGTGCAAGATGGTGAAGTTGTAATTGTTGATGAATTTACTGGACGTTTAATGTCAGGACGCCGTTGGTCTGATGGATTACATCAAGCGGTTGAAGCTAAAGAAGGCGTGCAAATTCAACGTGAAAATCAAACGTTAGCATCAATTACGTTCCAAAATTATTTCCGGATGTACAAAAAACTTTCTGGAATGACTGGAACAGCTGATACAGAAGCTTATGAATTTCAACAAATTTATTCTTTGGAAACAGTAGTTATTCCAACCAATAAAGGCATGGTGCGTAAAGATCATAATGATAAAATTTATATGGACGTTGAAGATAAATTTAATGCCATTATTGAAGATCTAAAAGTTTGTAGCGAATTAGGGCAACCTTCCTTGGTGGGAACTACTTCGGTTGAAACTTCTGAGTTACTTTCGAGTATGTTACACAAGGCTGGCTTAAAACATTCAGTTTTAAATGCAAAACAACACGCGAGTGAAGCCGAAATTATTGTTCAAGCTGGTTATCCAGGTAATATCACGGTTGCAACTAACATGGCTGGGCGTGGAACGGATATTATTTTAGGTGGTAATCCTAAACCAATGATTGCGGCGGTTAATGCTGATGATAACTTGACTGCTGAACAGAAAAAATCACAAGTCGAGCAAATTATGGCTGATTGGACATTACGTAATCAGCAAGTCTTAGCGGCGGGTGGCTTATATATTATTGGTACTGAACGACATGAGTCACGTCGTGTAGATAATCAGTTGCGTGGTCGTGCTGGTCGTCAAGGTGATCATGGAGCTTCGCGTTTTTACTTATCGCTGGATGATTCGTTACTACGGATTTTTGGTGGTGAACGGATGCGTGGAATGATGACGCGTTTAGGTATGGAAAAGGGTGAGGCAATTGAGCACCGTCTTTTATCTCGCTCGATTGAATCTGCTCAACGCAAAGTTGAGGGTCATAATTTTGATATTCGTAAACAACTACTTGAATATGATGATGTAGCCAATGCGCAGCGTAAAGTAATTTATTCACAACGTGATGAAGTTTTAATCAGTCCAGACTTATCACCGATGACCTTTAACATGGTTAATGGATGTATTGGTGACGTTTTTGATGCTTATATTCCACCAAAAGCGATGGAAGATGCATGGGATGTAGCTGGTTTAGAAAAAGCTTTGCGTGATGAATATCGTTTAGAATTTGATCTAGCAAGTAAAATTGCGGCAAATCCAAATATTGATGAGCAAGTTTTACGTGAAGAGTTAGTTGAATTTGCATTAAATTCATATCAACGTAAATTGGATAATTTTAAAGCTCGCGTTAGTTTAGAAATTAATCAATTTGTAGCAAGTATGTTACCTGAAGATCGTAATGCATGGAATTTGCAAGCCTTAGACAATTTTGTAGTGCAAAATGGTGGTAGCAGCGAAGTGGTTTTTGCTGAGCAATTTGATCCACAAACAGCGGATCATGCTGAAGTTTTAGCTGCATTTAATCAAGTTGGCGAAGTGGTTGCTAGTTTACAAGTAACGCGTTTTGAGCGTGGTGTGTTGTTACAGCATTTAGATCATTATTGGCGTGATCATTTGACGCAGTTAGAGCAATTACGTCAAGGGATTGGTTTACGTGGTTATGCACAGAAAGATCCAAAGCAAGAGTACAAAAAAGAGGCTTTCGACTTATTCTCGATGATGTTAGATTCTATTAAATCTGATATTGTCAAAGTTTTATTTACAGTGCAATTGCAAGGTTTAGATGATGTCCCAAATGATGAAGAAATTTTTGAAGATGTTGAGCCTACACATTTGGATAGCTCTTCGCTTAAGCAAGCTTCGGTAGCAAATGTTAATCAACAAGATGCTCCGCTTAGTCGTAATGCAGCTTGTCCATGTGGCAGCGGCAAAAAATTTAAGCATTGTCATGGTAAATTGGACTAAAAACTTAAATTCTTAAATTTGTAACCCGCATTTTTTATCTGCGGGTTATTTCAATTGATTATAAAGGTCTTTATGCCAGCATTAATTTTATTGATTATTTTGGGTATTGATTGGGCAAGTGGTTACGCGATTGCTGGTTATTGCATGACACACGGAGTTAATCCATATGGTTATGGGTTTTGGCAGTCATTTGGCCCATTTTTATTACTCCTAATTATTCAAGCAATTCGCCGTGAGCTTTGGCTAGATAAAAATGGTATGCTTTATGCCTTATTATGTGGGTTATTTGGGATTGTAATTCCTAATTTATTAATCTATTTTGCAGCTAGACATATTCCATCAGGATTATTGACGATATTGGCGAATGTTTCACCAATTTTAACTTACATTTTAGCGGTGAGCTTTAAAGATGAAACATTTTCATTCCAGCGTGCTGGATTAGTGTTATTCGGGTTAATTGGTGTTGGTTTAATAATTTTACCTAATCAGCATGGTTTAGAATTAGAAGCTGGTAATTGGTGGTTATATTTAGCGCTGTTAATTCCGCTAAGTTATGCATTTAGTGCTGTTTATATTTCTCGTTTCCATCCAGGTTCAGGCAATGTTTTGAGCTATTCAATGTGGATGCTGATGTTTTCGAGTTTATGTATTAGTCCTTTAGCCGTAATTAATCAAGGCTATTATCCGTTGCGCTTAAATGATTTACCGTCATTATTAATCGTAATTGAAATATTACTATCTACTTTAGGTTATGGTTTATTATTTATAATCATCAAAAAAGTTGGTGCGGTATACTATACTTTAGTGAATGCAGTTGCGGTTATTACTGGTGTGCTGTATGGAGTTTTACTCTTTGGCCAGCATTTTTCTAATGTAACTTATGTGGCCATTGCGATTATTTTATTAACGATAGTTGGGTTAACCTATACTCAGCAAAATAAAAATCAATAATGTTGATTTGATATTATTAAGTGTGAATTAAATTTTTACCGTAAATCGGTATGTTTTTGCTATGTAATTGAAATAAATGATAGATAAATTTAAATAGACTAAGAAAGAATAATTATGTTGAAATTTGAAGTTTTAAAAACAGATGGTCACGCACGACTAGGGAAGATGGAACTAAATCATGGTGTAGTTGAAACGCCGATTTTTATGCCAGTTGGTACTTATGGTGCTGTTAAAGCAATGTCGCCGTATGATTTGGAGCAGACTAATTCACAAATAATTCTAGGTAACACTTTCCATTTGTGGTTACGCCCTGGAATGGATATTATTAGTAAATTTGGTGGCCTACATAAATTTAATGGCTGGGATAAACCAATTTTGACCGACTCTGGTGGTTTTCAGGTATTTAGCTTGGGTAAATTACGTAAAATTAAAGAAGAGGGTGTTTACTTCCAAAATCCGATTGATGGTTCAAAATTATTTTTGTCGCCAGAAAAATCAATGGAGATTCAAACCGTTTTAAATTCAGATATTGCGATGATTTTTGATGAGTGTACACCATATCCAGCAGATTATCAAACTGCACGTGAATCAATGGAAATGTCATTACGTTGGGCAGAGCGTTCACGCAGTGCATTTAATGAATATCAAAATCCAAATGCTTTATTTGGCATTGTTCAGGGTGGAATGTATGCTGATTTACGTCAACGTTCATTAACCGAATTAATGAAAATCGGTTTTGACGGGATTGCGATTGGTGGTTTATCGGTTGGTGAACCTAAAGAAGAAATGAATCGCATGTTGGATGAAATGAAAGATATGTTGCCTGCGGATAAGCCCCATTACTTAATGGGGGTTGGAACACCAGAGGATTTAGTTTACGGTGTGAGCAAAGGGATTGACATGTTTGATTGCGTGATGCCAACGCGGAACGCGCGGAACGGTTGGCTATTTACACGTTTTGGCGATGTGAAAATCAAAAATGCCAAATATAAAGATGATACTCGACCATTAGATGAAAGCTGTAGTTGTTATACTTGTCAAAATTTCTCACGTGCATATCTCCATCATTTATTTAAAATTGGTGAAATACTTGGCTCGCATTTAAATACAGTTCATAATATTCATTATTATCTGCAATTAATGCAGGAAATTCGTGAATCAATTGCTGAAGGCAAATTTAGTGAATTTCAAATTCAATTTGCTAAGAATCGTCAGTATTTAAAATTGAATGCAGAGTAAATTCATATTGTATTATTGTAGTGATTACATATTTGAGCTATGGAAGAGAACAAAGTTTATTTAAAACTTATAGTCATGGCGACAAATATAGTTATAATTATGTTATTGTGGATAATTTTACCAAAAAGGAATCGTCATGCGTGCATCAAAATATTATATCGTAACCACCAAAGAAGCGCCAAGTGAAGCTGAATTAATTAGTCATAAATTAATGTTACGCTCTGGTATGATTAAACGCTTGTCTAGTGGAATTTATACTTGGATGCCGCTTGGCCTTAAAATCGTCCGTAAAGTTGAACGGGTTGTTCGTGAAGAAATGAATGCGATCGGTGCTCTGGAAATGTTGATGCCAGCGGTACAACCTGCTGAAATTTGGCAAGAATCTGGGCGTTGGGAGTTTTATGGCAAAGAATTATTACGCATGAAAGATCGTCATGATCGTGATTTTTGCATGGGGCCAACTCATGAGGAAGTAGTTTCAGATGTGGTGCGTAAAGATGTAAAAAGTTATAAACAGTTACCTATTTCTGTTTATCAAATTCAAACTAAATTTCGTGATGAAGTGCGCCCACGTTTTGGGGTGATGCGCTCACGTGAATTTGTGATGAAAGATGCTTATTCTTTTCATACCGATTTTGATTCGTTGTTAACTACTTATAATGATATGTATCAAGCTTATTGTAATATTTTCAATCGTCTTGGGCTTAAATTCCGCCCAGTTGCGGCAGATACTGGTTCAATTGGTGGAACAGGTTCGCATGAATTTCAAGTGTTGGCTGATTGTGGTGAAGATATTGTGGTGTATAGCGATGAATCAGATTACGCTGCAAATTTAGAGTTGGCTGAATCTTTGCCATCGCGTGAATCACGTCCAGCCGCGACAGCGTCATTGGCTAAAATTGCAACTCCAACGCAAAAAACTTGTGAAGAAGTAACTGAAATGTTAGGCGTTGAATTATCTAGCTCGGTGAAGTCTTTGGTTTTTGAAGGTGTGGATGGTCAACCAGTTTTATTGTTAATTCGTGGGAATGATAGCTTAAATGAAATTAAAGCTGGTAAAATTAAACAACTTAAAGAACCATTAACTTTTGCAAGTCATGAGCAAATTTTAAGTGAATTTAATTGTCAGCCAGGATTTATTGGTCCAGTTGGCTTTAATGGTGCTGTGATCGTAGATAAAGAAGTTGCTTTGTTAGCTGATTTTGTCTGTGGTGCAAATCACGATGGTTATCATTTAACTGGCGTTAATTTTGGTGTTGATTGTCCAGAGCCAATTGTAGCTGATTTACGCAATGTACAAGAAGGTGATAAAACCCCAGACGGCAAAGGTACGATTAAATTATGCCGTGGAATTGAAGTTGGGCACGTTTTCCAATTGCGTACCAAATATTCTGAAGCCTTAAATGTGAGTTATTTAGATAAAAATGGCAAATCTCAATTTATGGAAATGGGATGTTATGGTATTGGTGTAACACGTATTCTAGGTGCTTGTATTGAGCAAAATTACGATGAACGTGGAATTGTATTTCCATTAAATATGGCACCGTTTGAAGTAGTTATCACGCCAGCAAATTATGCTAAATGTGAAGTAGTGAAACTTGAAGCAGATAATTTATATGCACACTTGCGTGCTGCTGGGATTGATGTTCTGCTTGATGATCGTAATGAACGGATTGGTTCGTTGTTGGCGGATAGTGAGTTGTTGGGTATTCCGTATCGTGTGGTTGTTGGTGAAAAAACTTTGGCTGAAGGTAAAGTTGAATTGTATAATCGTAAAACACGTGAAACTCATTTAGTTGAATTAGACGTAGTTGTTGCTGAATTAAGCAAATTAGTCGAGCATGAGCGTAGCCAAAAATTTTAGTTTCAAGCTTGGATTTTTGTTAAGCTTGGGATTCATAAATGTAGTTTATGCAGGTAATCAGCAGGAGGAAAAGCTTTCTGCTGATGTGCAAACTTCGTTGCATTCCGCGATTATTAATCCAATTCAGCCGCATTTGGTGTTTTCCAGTAAAGAAAAAGCCGATGCGTGGTTATCTGATATGTCAAATCGGCTTAAGAAAGTTGCACCAAAAGACCCTTTGGTACAAGATGAGTTTATGCGCAAGCGATTGCTGACAACAATTCAGTATGAATCAATTCGAGCTGGGTTAGACCCACAATTGGTTTTGAGCTTAATTACAGTTGAAAGTCGCTTTAATAAATATGCGATTTCAGGTGCTGGTGCTCGCGGAATTATGCAAGTAATGCCATTTTGGCAACGGCAAATTGGTGCTCAAGATCAAGATTTATTGAATGTGCAAACTAATATTCGTTTTGGATGCACTATTTTGCGGCATTATTTACAGCTTGAGCATGGCGATATGTTTATGGCATTAGGTCGTTATAATGGCAGTCGAGGTCAAGCTGTGTATCCAGATTTAGTTTTTGGTGCGATGAATCGTTATTGGCAACCAGCAACTGTGATGACTATGGCTAAAAATGGCGAAATTAAATACATTAATTATTCAGAACCTCGATTGTAATTTTTCTTGCATAATCTTATGGCTAGCATTGTTGCTAGCCATTTTTATTACTAATGAAATATTGGGAAAATGGATAAATTATCAAGAAGTTGGGACAATATTATTAAACTTCCCAGAAGCAAAATTATAATTTGTGGGGTAAGTGTTAAATTATGTTTTTTATTATAAGCATATGCGGCAACTACCGGAATTAATGCTGCAGCAATTTGAAACATATTGGATTGTTGATAAATTATTAAGAATCCTTTGGGAAAGATTAGTGCGATAAAAACCGGAATTATAAAGGAAATAATTGTAGATAATAGCCTAGATTTTGGTGTATTTTGCCATTTTAGTGCATCAATTACGAATGCGATCAGAGAGAAACCAATTGATAGAAAAGCAGTTAACACAGTAATCGCTGAGAAAATTCCAATTAGACTGGAAATAAGATTGGGAACCTCTGGTCTGGATAGGGCAAAATGTATTACATCACCAATTGTTGACAGTTCTACAAATTTCTCGCGTGGAATTAACGAGAAGATTAATAGCATCCAGCCAAGATACGCCAGTGCAGGAATTACCATTCCGATCATGACTGCTTTTTTAGCTTTGACTGGATTCCAATCATTGATTTTTAGTACTAGAGGTAGCACCATATGCATCATCCAAATACAAAACATTGTGGATGCAGCAGAACCTAAATATTTAACATTTGATGGGGCAAATTCAAAGATCTCTGGTTTAATCAAGCTGATGCCAAGTAATATGCCTATCCCAAGACAAAGAAATTTGATAGTGAAGATTATGCCATTTAAGCGACTTATCAAGCCTAGTCCAACGACAAATGCTGGCATAAACACTACAAAGAAAATTATCATCCCAACCTGTGATGGGATGGATATTCCAACTAAGGGAAGTACGGTTTTTACCAATAAATCACCGCCGACATTTACATAAGCTGCAGCCAGAGACCCCATTGAAAGAACATTTAGTATGGTAGTAATCCAGTAGCCTTTTTTGCCAAAGAAATCAATGGCCAAAGTAGCTGCATTAACATCATGGTTATCATAGCGTGAGTATACGTCAATACTTACACTTGCCATTACGTAAGCGAGGATGAATGTGCAACTAATAAATAAGATTGTATTTACAACGCCTGGTCCAGCGGCAACTAACGGTAGTGCGAGAACCCCAGAGCCGATTGCAGCTCCAGCAACCATAAATGAAGAGAGTAAGAGTTTTTTAAAATTATGCAATTGTTTTAACCTTTGTTTCTAAGTGATCATACATTTGTATGCAGGTTGGTATTATAATTACTTTGTTTTTAAATTGGTATGCGCGATGCAATATATTGATTAACATAGTTGGGTTATGCTAAGTCGGTACGAGTCAAGCTGTGCTATAATCCCGCTGTTTGATGTATTAGTGGTAAGGAGTCATCAATGCTTAAATATAGTCGCATTTTGTTAAAATTATCTGGTGAGTCTTTAATGGGAGATTCTCAAGATTCAGTTAATCCAGAGACTGTTGAATTTATTTTAAAGCAAGTTAAGGATATTGTTGAGCTTGGTGTTAAAGTTGGTATCGTGATTGGTGGTGGTAATTTCTTTCGTGGTGTTGCAGGTAGTGATAAATTAGGAATTCAACGAGCAAACGCTGATACGATGGGTATGTTAGCAACTGTGATGAATGGGATTTTACTCCGTGATTCATTTAATGCGCATGGAGTTGAGGCAAAAATATTCTCGGCATTTCCGATAGGTAGTTTTATTAAAGGCTATAATCGGGATAGTATGCTAAAGCGGGTTGATAATGGTGAGGTTGTTATTTTTGTTGGTGGTACTGGTAGCCCGTATTTCACCACAGACAGCGGTGCGGCATTACGTGGATTGGAAATGCATGCAGATTTATTAATTAAAGCAACTAAAGTTGATGGTGTTTATTCTGCTGATCCAAAAAAAGACTTAAGTGCCGTGAAGTATGATTCACTGTCATTTGATGACGCAATTGGTAATAATCTTGGAGTTATGGATACAGCGGCTTTTGCATTATGTCGTGAAAATAATTTGAATATCAAGGTTTGCAGTATTTTTAAAGCAGGTAGTCTAAAACGAATTGTTTTAGGTGAAGACGAAGGAACGCTAGTTTACTGCGTATAGTTATTTTAATTAAAAATCTTTGTAATTAATCGACTGTGTTATATTAACTAGGTAGTCTGATTTTGCACTATTATTTGGGTCTAAGTAATTTATATAGGATAAGTAAGAATGAATATTCATAATGAGAAGATATTAATTTTAGATTTTGGTTCGCAAGTAACTCAATTAATTGCGCGCAGAGTACGTGAATTTAATGTTTATTGTGAGATTCATTCTTATGATGTAAGTGATGATTTTATCCGTGAATTTGCTCCTAAGGGGATTATTTTATCCGGTGGCCCGAATTCAGTTTATGAAACTGATACGCCAAGTGCTCCTTCAGTAATTTTTGAATTAGGTGTGCCAATATTTGGGATTTGTTATGGCATGCAGACAATTGCCAAACAGCTTGGTGGTAAAGTTGCTAGTTCTGGTAAACGTGAATTTGGTTACGCAGAAATTCATGATTTGGGGAGCCAATTATTCGCTGGCTTAAGCGATGGTGTTGGTGCTTCAGGTAATTTTCTTCAAGTTTGGATGAGCCATGGTGATAAAGTAGTACGTATGCCTGATGGGTTTGAAGTTATTGCCAAAACTGAGAGTTGCCCAATAGCAGCGATGTATAACCCAGAACGAAATATCTATGCGGTACAATTTCATCCTGAGGTAACCCATACAAAACAGGGTACACGGATTTTGGAACATTTTGTACGTAATGTTTGTCGTTCTGCGGCAACTTGGACGATGCCAAGTTACGCTGATGATGCGATTGCAAGTATTAAAGAGAAGGTTGGTTCTGATCAAGTAATCTTAGCTTTGTCTGGTGGTGTTGACAGCAGTGTGGCTGGTGTTTTGATTCACAAGGCAATTGGTGCACAATTAGTGTGCATTTTTGTGGATACTGGTTTATTGCGGTTAAATGAAGCTGATCAGGTTATGCAGAATTATGCCGAGAATTTGGATCTAAACATTATTAAAATTGATGCTAAAGATGAGTTTTATGCTGCTCTAGCTGGGATTAGTGATCCTGAACAGAAACGCAAAATCATTGGTAAATTATTTGTGGATATTTTTCAACGTGAAGCTGCTAAGTTGAGTAATGCACGTTGGTTAGCTCAAGGTACGATTTATCCAGATGTGATTGAATCTGCAGGAAGTAAAACCAATAAAGCTCATAATATCAAGTCACATCATAATGTTGGTGGTTTACCTGAGTCACTAAATTTACAATTGCTTGAGCCGTTACGTGAGTTATTTAAAGATGAAGTACGCAGTTTAGGTGTCTCATTAGGAATTGCGCCAAAATTGATTTACCGTCATCCTTTTCCAGGACCTGGTTTGGGTGTGCGAATTTTAGGTGATATTAGACCTGAGTTTGTAACATTACTTCAACATGCGGATAATATCTTTATTGAAGAATTATATAGCCATGATTTATATCATAAGGTTGCACAAGCTTTTGTGGTGTTTATGCCAGTAAAAACAGTTGGTGTGATGGGTGATGGGCGGACGTATGACTATGCAGTATCCTTACGAGCTGTGGAAACTACGGATTTTATGACTGCAAATGTTGCAAATTTACCTTTTGAGTTTATTACCAAGGTAGCAAATCGGATTATTAATGAAGTTAAGGGTGTTAATCGAGTAGTTTATGATATTTCTGGAAAGCCACCTGCAACAATTGAATGGGAATAACCACTTAGCTCATGTAACTTGATTAACCTATAGTATAATAATCAGGCTAATTTGGTAAAGTAAAGTATTTTTTATTTTGCTTGTGTTGGTATTGGGTTACCTGTTTTTAATACGGGTAAATTATGATAATTAAAATAACCAATTTTTGAATGATAGTATTTCTATGGAAGAACAAAAAAAACCAAGTCGAATTTGGCTCAAATTAATTGGCATTCTTGTCGGTCTTGGAATTGCTGGAGCTGCAATTTTGGCGGTGATGATTGTTGTTACAATTCCAAAATTGCCAAGCATGGATGAATTGCGCAATTATCAACCCAAATTGCCATTGCAAGTGTATTCTTCGGATGGTATTTTGCTCGGTCAATTTGGTCAAGAACATCGCATTTATTTAGATATTCCAAATACACCCAAGTTATTGATTGACGCTGTGCTATCGGCTGAAGATGAAAGATTTTATGAACATGGTGGGATTGATATACTAGGTATTCTGCGTGCAGTTATGGGTAACTTAACTTCTGGACGTTTACAATCTGGTGCAAGTACAATTACGATGCAAGTAGCGCGTAACTTTTTCTTGACTACGCAAAAGACGTTTACTCGTAAATTTAATGAAATTTTATTATCATATAAGATTGAACATTCTTTAACTAAGGATCAGATTTTATCTTTATACTTAAATCAAATTTATCTAGGTCAGCGTGCCTATGGTTTTGCTGAAGCCGCACAAACCTATTTTGGTCGTCCAATTGATAAGTTAACCGTTGCGGAATATGCTGTTTTGGCCGGGCTACCTAAAGCTCCATCCGCATATAATCCAGTTGTGAATCCAAAACGTTCATCTGAGCGCGAGGCTTATGTTTTGGGTAGGATGTTAAAGCATGGTTATATTACGCAAGAACAGTATGATCAAGCAATTAGCCAGAAAATTACCGTAATTAAGGGTTCTGTCAAAGATGCAACTGATTCAGGAAGTTATATTGCGGAGATGGCTCGGCAATATTTATATCCAACTTATGGCGATGCAATTTATACGCAAGGTTTTAAGGTGTATACCACGATAGATAGTAAACTGCAGGAAGCTGCATATTTGGCTCTTCGTAAGGGATTGTTAAATTATGATGCTTCAACTGGTTATCAGGGTGCTGAACAACGTGTTGATTTGACAGTAAGTGGTGCTGATTCTAATCTTGATCAAACTGCGATGGGTCAATTTGATGGAATCACAGATTATGGTGATTTATTGGCGGCAATTGTTTTGAGTGTAAATAATGAAGAAATTAATGTTATCTTGCGTAATGGTCAGCATTTAGAATTTAGTGGTAAGCAATTGGATTTTGTACGTAAATATTTAACCACAGGTGGCGCAAAGCAAATTTTACCAGGTTCGGTAATTCGAGTTCATCAAGATAATAAAGAGTGGCGAATTTCGCAAATTCCACAAGTTCAAGGTGCATTAGTTTCGATCAATCCAACAAATGGTTCAATTCAGGCTTTGATGGGGGGGTTTGATTACACCAATAATAACTTTAACCATGTGATGCAGGCTAGTCGTCAGCCAGGTTCGAGTTTTAAACCATTTATTTATTCTTCGGCTCTAGACAAGGGGTATACTACAGAAACAATTATTGATGATAGTCCTGCATGTTATTCTGGTGGTAATAATGGTGATCAATGGTGTCCTAAGAATGATGATGGTAAATTCCTTGGTCCAATTTCATTGCGTCAAGGATTAACTTTGTCGCGCAATATGATTACGGTGAAAATTCTAAATGATATTACGCCACAATATGCAATTTCATATGTAAGTAAATTTGGTTTTGCTGAATCACAATTTCAACCATATTTAACGATGGCTCTTGGTGCAAATGAAGTAACTCCTATGCAGATGGCACAAGCATATGCGGTATTTGCCAATGGTGGATATTTGGTGCAACCTTATTTCATTGAGAAAATCACAGATATGAATGGTCGAGTGTTGGCGCAAACAGCACCAAGTAATATTACTCAACAGCAGCCCGCAATTGACCCAAGAAATGCATTTATCATGAATAGTATTCTCAAAGATGTGGCCAAATATGGTACAGGTGCTCGTGCGTGGCGTGAGTTGCATCGTAGTGATATAGCTGGTAAAACTGGTACGACTAATGATGCTAAAGATGTTTGGTTTGATGGTTATACGCCTGATTTGGTTACTGTAACATGGGTTGGTTATGATAAGCCTAAAAGTTTAGGTCGTCAGTATGGTGCAACTTTAGCTTTGCCAATTTGGTTAGATTTTATGCGAGTTGCTTTGAATAAATATCCAGAACGACAGTTACCAATGCCTGATGGCGTTGTTAGCGAATCAGGTGGTACATGGAAGGGTGATACTGAATATTATTATCAAGGTAGTATTATTGGTCGTCACGATGCTTCTGGCACAATTGATGATGAGAGTAGTGAAGCGGCGAATTCCAGTGAACCGATTTCTACTGCGTCGCCAAATGCAGCTGCGGTAGCTAACTCTAGTGCTCCTGTTGTTAGTCCTGTAACTAAGGATAATTCTGGCAAAGTAAGTGATATTAGTGATATAATAAAAAATATTCAAGATTAATTTTTTACTCAAGGAGTCCGTATTGAAGCATTATCCTCATCCGTCATTTGCCAAAGAAGGCTGGCCGTTTATTGCGATTAGTGTTGGTCTAGCATTGTTAATTTTGTGGTTAACTAATTTAGTGGCTGCATTACCGTTCATTCTAATTGCTGCTTTTGTTGTGCAGTTTTTTCGCGATCCACCGCGCACGATTCCTCAAGATTCAAACGTTATACTTTCACCTGCAGATGGGAAAGTAATTAGCATTGAAAAATCTCATGATACTTATCAAAATGTTGAGGCTTTAAAGATTAGCGTATTTATGAATGTATTTAATGTCCATTCAAATCGTTCACCTGTTGATGGCGAAGTTTTAGATGTACAGTATTTTGCTGGTAAATTTGTAAATGCTGATTTTGAGAAAGCTTCTACTGAAAATGAACGTAATGCTGTAATTGTACGGATGGCTAATGGTCAAAAGATTACTTTTGTTCAAGTAGCAGGTTTAATTGCTCGACGTATTTTATGTTATACTAAACCTGGTGAATGGCTAAAACGTGGTGAGCGTTATGGGTTTATTCGCTTTGGATCGCGTGTAGATGTTTATTTACCACTTAGTGCTACGCCATTAGTAAGTATTGGGCAGAAAGTTAAAGCGACCGAGACTATCCTCGCAAAGGTTGACTAAGATGACCGATTCTAATACGCAGCGTGCAAAAGGCTCGCCGATTTATTTAGTGCCAAGTATGATAACCCTAAGCTCAATGTTTTGTGGTTTTTATGCGATGGTGCAATCAATTGGCGGTGATTTCTATCATGCTGGATTAGCAATATTGTTTTCAATGATTTTAGATAGCTTAGATGGACGTGTGGCGCGAATGACGCATACGTCTTCTCCATTTGGTGCTGAATTGGATAGCTTGGCTGATATGGTTGCGTTTGGTGCTGCACCAGCCATGATTGTTTTTAATTGGGGTTTAGATCGTTTTGGTAAACTTGGCTGGCTAGTAGCTTTTGTATATTGTGCTTGTGCTGGGTTACGCTTGGCTCGATTTAATGTGATGACTGGAGTGGTAGATAAGAAGTTTTTTCAAGGTATGCCATCGCCATCTGCAGCTGCATTAGTAGTAGGTTATGTTTATTTAAGTGCTGAATATCATCTCCATTCAAATCTGATGATTCAGCTTGGTATTTTGGTTACTTTAGTCGCTGGATTATCGATGGTGAGTAACGTTAAATTTTATAGTTTTAAAGAGATTCACTTCCATCAAACTGCGCCATTTAGAGCATTATTACTATTTTTAGGATTTATGATATTATTATTTTATTATCCTGAGTTGGTGATTTATAGCTTTTTTGTGCTGTATACAGTGATAAGTTATGTGTGTTATATCTTTAGATTGGGTTATAAGAAAAATATTCTTTCTAATGAGCACATTTTGGATGCAAAATAAATTTATGATTAATTTAATTAAAGTAATAATATATGTATAAAAAAATGAGCTTAGAACGTAGATCTGCACTTGATGTTGCTACGATTAATGTCAATCATGACCAAAGGACAATCTTTTTAGGCGGTAGTTGGGGGTGGATGAGTATTGACGAGTCGATTTTAGCGCAATTTCCTGTACTACAGACTGGTGATTGGGTGGTTGATGGTAGCCAAATTTCTAGTATAGATACAACTGGTTTTCATTTTGTACATAAATTGATTAATACTTTACTTGCCTCCAAATCCACAGTAAGTAAAGTTATTTTGGTTCAAGATGATCAGATGCTTTATGATTTGACTAAGCCATTTGAATTGCATTCTGATAATACTTTAAATGAACAAGAGAGTAATAATCTGTTAGCTAAAGTTGGTGAGGGTGCTGGAGAGGTATGGCATACCTGCTTGCAGTTAACGGCATTCTTCGGTCAGTTATGTACCACTATGGCTACTTTGTTTAAACGTGATTATCCGTTATACGTAAAGGGTATTGCTGAAACCATTTCAACTGCTGGGATAAAAGGTGTTTTGATCAGTTCTATGCTGTGTTTTTTGATTGGAGTTAATTTAACTTATCAAATGGCTCCGCAATTTGTTACTTATGGTGCGAATATCTATGTAGTAAATTTCTTAGGTATTTCGCTGTTACGTGAAGTAACTCCATTGTTAACCGCAATTATTGTTGCAGGTAGAACAGGATCTGCAATTGCTGCAACCATAGGCACGATGAAGGTTCAAGAAGAAATTGACGCCTTGCAGACGATGGGAATTTCGCCAATGCGACGTCTGGTCGTGCCACAAGTCTTAGGTTTAGTTCTTGCGTTACCAATTTTAACTATGCTAGCGGATGTTAGCAGCATGGTTGGTGGGATGATTTTTTCTGGGCCGCTTCTTGGGATTGAGCCAAAGCTATTTCTTGTTCAATTACAGACTGCTGTTTCAATAAATAATTTCTGGGTTGGAATTGTTAAGAGCTTCTTTTTTGCTTGGATTATTGGTATGGTGGGTAGTTTTTGTGGTTTTAGGGTTAAGGCGAATGCTGATAGTATTGGAATCCAGACTACTCGTAGCGTAGTTCTTTCAATATGTTTAATTATCTTTATTGATGCGCTTTTTGCTATTTTATTTAAAGTTTTAGGGGTTTAATTATGCGTGGCAATGCAGGTAAACCAATTATTGAAATTAAGAAATTAGGCACGCAATTTAATGGTGAATGGATTCACAAAGATTTAGATTTAACGATTTATCCAAATCGAATTGTAACAATTATTGGTGCCAGTGGTTGTGGTAAAACTACTTTGATTCGTGAAATTCTCATGTTGCAACCAATTAGTGCTGGTGAGATTCACTTAATGGGTGAAGAAATTTCCAAATATAATTTGGAAGATGCTTATACTAAGAGAGTTTTAAGCCAAATGGCTATGATGTTTCAACAGGGAGCGTTGTATAATTCAAATACGGTGTTAGAAAATGTAATGTTTCCAATTTTAGAATATACAGATTTTTCTTATCAAACCGTGCGTGAATTAGCATATCAAAAATTACGCTTAACTGGTTTGAAAGAGGTAGCATATAATAAGTACCCTAAGGAAATTAGCCCGGGAATGCAAAAACGTGTGGCCTTGGCGCGAACGTTGGCGTTAGACCCTAAAGTTTTATTCCTTGACGAGCCAACAGCTGGACTTGATCCAAATAGTGCTGCATCTTTTGATGAATTAATGCTTAATTTGCATGAGCAATTGGGTTTAACTGTCATTATGATTACGCATGATTTGGATTCAATTTGGCGGACTAGTCATGAAATAGTTTATCTAAGTAATAAAAAAGTAACTCTTCATGATAGCGTACTAAATGCTTCTAATCGTCCAGATATTCCAGACTTATATGAGTATTTTAATGGTGAGCGTGGAGCGGTCTCTAAAGGCTATTATTCTAAACAACAGGAAAGGTGCGTTGAATGAGAAATAACAAACAGTACTTAATAGTTGGTACTTTTGTGTTGATTGGTATAGCGATGATAGTTGGAATACTTTTATGGTTTTCAGCGTCTAATCGTAAGGCATATGATATTTATCGGATTACCTTTAGCGAATCAATTGATGGTGTGACCACTAACTCGATGGTTAAATACAATGGAGTTGTAGTTGGTCAGGTAAAAGCGATTGAACTTGATAACAAAGATCCAAGAAATATTTATGTTGATATCAATGTAAATGAAGGTGTCGCAATTACCACTGCGACATATGCGACGATTAAAGCACAAGGAGTAACTGGAATGTCGTATATTGCATTGACACTAACGCCAAAGGTTAAATTCACGGTGATTCACCCGCATAATACTCAACCATATCCTCAAATTCCTGCTAAATTATCTTTTTTATCAAGTTTGTCTGAACAAGCTCAAGATATTACGAATAACGTGGATGATATTTCTTTACAAATCAAAGCCCTTTTAAATGCTAAAAACTTAAAGCATATAGAAAATACTTTGGCTAGTTTGGATAGGGTAAGTGCTGCTGTGGCTAGTCAATCAGATAGCATAGCTAATTCGATTGTAATGGTTGGTCAAGTGCTTGGTAATGTGAATGAAAATACGCAACATTTGGCTGAATTATCTAAATCATTGCAGAAAAATAGTGATTCATTGGATAAGGTTTTAAATACGGTACAAAATGAGACTTTGCGTAATTTTAATGCGGTGACATTACCAAACTTAAATCAGAGTATTGGAAATATTAATTTAGCTACTGCGCAATTTAATGAGCTTTTGAAAACAATTAATCAAAACCCTTCTGCAATAGTTCGTGGTTCTGCACCGCGTCCAGCAGGCCCTGGAGAATAAATGAAGATGAAAAATATTAAAAAAATATTGTTAGCAATTGGTGTATTGTCTTTGGCAGCGTGTTCGCTTGGACCAGTAAAACAACGTCCTACAACAGCGTATATGATTTATGATACTTCGTCTACAGAAAGCATTCCGATGTGTAATAATAAGTATCATAGCCAAAAAATAATCTTTATTTCACCGATGCGTACTGCTGTACCTTATGATTCAACCAAAATGTTTTATTCGTCAAGTACATATGAATTAAATACGTATAGCTATAGTCAGTGGGCAGCATTACCAAGTGATTTGTTGACACAGTCAATAACACGTAGTATTTTAATGTCTTGTTCATTTAGGAATGTAGCTAGCACTTTAGCAATTGCTGATGCCAATTATCGTTTAGTGTCACTGATGATTACTATGCGGCAAGATATTAATGAATCTAATAATACTTCATCCGTGCACATGGTTATTGCCTCGGAGTTAATAGATCTTGAGTCAAATAAAGTTATTTCTAGTCGCGTATTTAATCAGCGTGTTCCAACTGCAGTTGGTCCAGCTGGATTAGTTGATGGTGTTAATAAATTGACAAATAAATATAATGCTGATTTAGTTGCCTGGCTAGAGGGGAACACATAACTTTAATTAAACTTCACTTTAGGGTGAAGTTTTTTTATTGTTGGTGTTAATAATTTGTATTGAAAACAATTGAGAGTCATGCTAAAACAACAAATTCTTGAAAAAATTCGACTTAATCCGTGCACATATAGCCGCTTGTGGGTCAATCAAATTAATAAATTTGGGAATAACTCATCGCGGCTAGATAAGTTATTGAATTCAATTGAACAACATCTTGACGCTCTAAGTAAGCGCCAAGAGCTAATTTGTTCAACTAAAATTAATTATCCAGTAGAGCTTCCAGTCAGTCGTGAAGTTGAACAAATTAAAGCCGTTATTCAGCAAAACCAAATTACGCTGATTTGTGGTGAAACAGGGTCTGGTAAAACAACTCAGTTACCAAAAATATTGCTCGAGTTAGGTTATGCAGCGACCGGTACAATTGGTCATACGCAACCACGACGGATTGCAGCGCGCTCACTAGCGACTAGGATTAGTCAAGAACTAGGTAAGACTCCACAAAGTGAGTTTAATTTAGTTGGCTATAAAATGCGTTTTCATGATCGTACTAGTAACAGTACGGCAATTAAATTAATGACCGATGGAATTCTATTACAAGAAATTCAAACTGATAAATTATTATTGCAATATTCTGCATTAATCATTGATGAGGTGCATGAGCGAAGCTTGAATATTGATTTTATCTTAGGCTATTTACAAAAATTAATCAAGCAGCGTCCAGATTTAAAAATCATTATTACCTCTGCTACCTTGGAAAATGAGAAATTAGCTCAATTTTTCTCTGGAGCGCCGATTGTTAATGTTAGTGGTAAAACTCATCCAGTCGATATTATTTATCAACCGTTACATGAAGACGATGATGATGCTAATTTAAACCAAGCTATTTATCAAGCAATTTGTGCCGCACTGAGTGTTGAGCGTGGTAATGGGTTGGTCTTTTTGCCAGGCGAGCGTGAGATTAAGCAATGCCTGAATTTTTTACGTAAAACTGAATTACATAATTATGAATTACTTGCTTTATTTTCACGCCAAAATAATGAGGAACAAAGTTTAATTTTCACTGATAATGGACGAATAAAGATTATTTTGGCAACTAATATTGCCGAAACATCTTTGACAATTCCTGGAATTAAATTTGTAATTGATAGTGGCATCGCTCGAGTCAAACGTTATAGCTTGCGAAATCGAGTTGAACAATTGCAGATTGAAACAATTAGTCAAGCTTCAAGTCGGCAACGCGCTGGGCGTGCTGGGCGACTGAGTCATGGCTTATGTGTGCGCTTATTTAGTGAGCAAGAATTCAACTTACGCAGTCAGTTTACCGAACCTGAGTTATTGCGAAGTAATTTGGCAAATGTAATTTTACGTCTGTTAAGTTTGAATTTAGGTGAGCCAAATGATTTTCCATTTTTAGACCAACCAGAACCCAAAGCGTTTAATGATGGTTTTAGAACTTTATTTCAAGTTGGTGCAATTAATGAGCAGAATCAAATTACACCGCTTGGGCGTAAATTAGCACAAATTCCGATTGATATTCAATTAGCCAGAATTCTAGTGGCAGCAGGAGAAAAGTTTGCTTGCTTGTCAGAAGCTTTGGTTATTGTAGCTTTTCTTGGTATTCAAGACCCACGAGATTTTCCATTAGAGCATCAGCAATTAGCTCGTGAACGACATAGTATTTGGGCAGATAAACAATCAGAATTTAACCAAATATTGAATTTGTGGAGTTGGTATAAAGAGCAGTTAGAGCATAAAAAATCGAACAAAAAATTATTAGAGATTTGTCACAAGCAATTTGTTTCAGTGTTACGTTTGCGTGAATGGCATGAACTATATCGCCAATTAAAAGAAACTATGCTTGGTTTTGGGTATAAAGAAAATTCACAATCTGCAGATTATCAGCGCTTACATAGTGCTATTTTGAGTGGGTTTGTAGTAAATATTGGACAAAAAGATTTAGTCGATAATTATTATTTGGGCACCAATGGGCGTAAGTTTTATTTGCATCCATCGCTAAATGTTGATAATAGTAAATGGATTATTGCGGCAAGCTTGGTTGAAACAACACGACTGTATGCTCGTCATTGTGCCTACTTTGATCCATTGTGGTTAAAAGGAATTGCAGAACATTTATTTAAATATACCTATAGTAATCAACATTGGGATATGAAACGTGGTGAGGTAGTTGCAACTAAATCAGCTTTGCTTTATGGCTTACAAATTCATCAACAGCGTATTTCATTTGGTTTAGTTGATCCAAAGATTGCTCAGGATATTTTGATTCGAGAAGGCTTAGTAGCTAATCAGTTGAGTAAAAAATATGCGTTTATTGAACATAATTTGCAAGTTATTCGTGAATTAGAAAAACTCGAAGATAAACTACGTACATCTTTGGTATTGATGGATGATGAGTTATATAGTTTTTATGCAGCTAAATTGACCCATGAGGTTGTTGATTTGCCAAGTTTAGAGCAGTTTTTGCTCGTGAATCCAGAGTTACTTAAGATTAATCAAGCAGAGTTTATTGAACGGTTAACTGCTACACAGCAATCACTTGAGTTATATCCTGATCGTTTATCGGTGAATGGGCAAAGTTTACGTCTAAAATATATTTTTGATCATGATAGTAATGAAGATGGTTTAATTGTGTTTATTGATCTGAATAAATTAAGTTTAATTAATAGCGAGCCATTTGCTTGGTTAGTGCCTGGGATGATTCGAGATAAATTAGCTTTCATGATTAAGTCGTTGGCAAAATCGCAACGCTTACAATTTAATCCTTTGCAGGAGTCAATTACTGAGTTTCTCGAGCAGTCTGATACGCAGCAAAATTTATTAACGCAATTTATTGATTATGCTAAATCTAAGAACAATTTGGTGTTAAATTATCCAGATTTATTTGAACTTAAATTACCAACACAGTTGCGTTGCCATTTTCGGATTATGGATAAAAAGCGTGTGGTAGCATCAGGAGATAATTTAGATTTATTGAAACTTGAGTTAGCACCAACTTTGAGTAAAATTGTGGTACAGCATACCACTAATCAGAAAATTACTAATTTGCAAGCTTTTGTGCCTGAAATGAACCAACTGCTAAGCGAAGTAAAATTAAATACAGGTGGAAGTAATTTGGTTGGGCATACTAGCTTAATTGTTGAGAAAGATGCCAGTGTTAGCTTTGGTGTAGTTGCAGATTTAGCAACAGCACGCTTGAGTACTAAGCGTGGATTTATTGCTCTGATTAAATTACAACTTAAAGAACAGCAAAAGTACTTGTCCGTTAAAAAATTAACCAACTTTTCTGCGATTAGTTTTGCGTTAATTGATTTTTATAATAAAGATGCTTTAATATTAGCTTGTTCACAATACATTTTGAATCAAGCTATTTTAGCAGCGCTTGGTGAGAAGCAAGTGTTGACGGATTTAGTTGAGTTTGAGCAGGCAGTTAATATAGCCAAGCAAAATGTGAGCATTTATAATCTTGAATTTAATCAATGTTTAGAACGTATTGCAAAGCTATATGGACAAATTAAGCTAAAGATTGTTGGGCACAAATTAGAAGATGAGCTTATTTTGCAATTGGATGACATTCTTTATCCAGAGTTTCTTAATTCTACACGTTGGCAATTTTTGTCTAATTATCCACGTTATTTACAAGCTATTTTGAATCGCATTGAACGTTATACTAAATCTGCAGGTCGTGACAAATTGCTTGCAGAGGAAGTGAATTTTATTTATAATAAATGGTATAATTATGTTGAAGAATTAGAACAAAAACATAAAGTTGTGAGTTCTGAACTGTATGCATTTAAATACAAAATTGAAGAGCTGCGAATATCCTTATTTGCACAGGAAATTAAAACTTTGTATCCTGTTTCTTCGAAACGTTTATTGACCGAATTACAACAATTATACCTTAATAATTTAATTTAGGAGATTTTATGCGTTTATTGATTTCAAAACATAATTTAGGTAAGTGGGCTGCACATTATGTGGCTGGTAAAATTAATGCTTTTAAACCAACAGCAGATAAACCGTTTGTTTTGGGGTTACCAACTGGTTCAACTCCGTTGGATATGTATAATGAATTAATTAGTCTGAATAAAGCTGGTCAAGTAAGCTTTGAACACGTAGTTACATTCAACATGGATGAATATGTTGGCTTGGCAGAGAATCATCCAGAGTCATATCATTACTATATGCATCATTATTTTTTTGATCATATCAATATTCAAGCAAAAAATATTCATATTTTAAATGGTAATGCTGCGGATTTAGATTTAGAATGTGAGCAATATGAAGCAGCAATTAGCGCTGTTGGTGGAATTCATTTACAACTTGGTGGAGTTGGTGAAGATGGTCATCTGGCATTTAACGAACCTGGTTCATCATTAGCTTCAAAAACGCGGAGTAAAGACCTAAATATGTCAACGGTAATTGCTAATTCACGTTTCTTTGATGGCGATATTAATAAGACACCACGTTTAGCTTTGACCATTGGAATTGATACAGTTATGCAAGCGCAAGAGGTTTTAATTATGGTTAAAGGTTTGGCAAAAGCTCCAGCGGTTTTCCAAGCAATTGAGGGTTCTGTATCGAGCATGTGTCCAATTACGGCGCTTCAATACCACCGTAAAACTCTGATTTTGTGTGATGAATTGGCGACTTATGAGCTACGAGTGAAAACAATTAAGTATTTTGAAAATATGCACGATGAATATGCGGTTCATGATGCTGCAATGAGTAGCTAAAGTTTGATTTAATAAATATGTTTTATAATTAAGTTTGTACAAATTGGTCTATTCAACTCAAATGTAGGCTTATAATACTATAGGTCTACTTGCAGATGTGTTTTGAATTAATAATATAGATAGTTTAAAAGAGGTGATGTTAATATGACTCAGGCAATGCGCGTGATTACTGCTAAAGCAGTATTTGATGGGGTAAATTTATTAAATAATAAAGCTATTCTCATCGCGGATGGCGTAATTATCGATATTGTTGATAAAGACAAAATTTATGATGTGAATCAAATTGAAGATTTTGGCAATAGTGTTATCAGTGCTGGTATGATTGACTTACAATTAAACGGCAATGGTGGTGTGTTATTTAATGATTCAATCAGTTTTGAGGCTTTAGAAATAATGCATCAAACTAATTTACGTTTTGGTACAACTTCATATTTACCAACATTAATTACTTCAGATTTTAATGATGTACGTCGCGCATTAGAAATAACTAAAGACTGGTTCAAGCAATACGGTAATACGCGAGGCGTAATTGGCCTACATCTGGAAGGTCCTTTTTTAGCTATAGAAAAGCGTGGAATTCATCCACTAGAATTTGTGATTCTGCCAACTGATGCAATGTTAAGTGAAATTGCTGCGTACACAAAATATTATCCAATTAAATTGACTTTAGCCCCAGAGAATTTCACGCCAGAACAAATTGCGTATTTGGTAAAAAATGATGTCATAGTTTCAATTGGTCATAGTAATGCGAGCTTTGCTCAAGCACAATTGGCATTTGATAATGGTGCTTCAACTGCAACGCATATGTTTAATGCAATGAGTGGTATGACTGGACGTAACCCTGGGGTAATTGGAGCTATTTTGGCGAATTCAAGTTATTTGGGCTTGATCGTAGATTTATTGCATGTTGATAAAGCGAATGTTAATTTAATTGCTAAATTAAAACCAACTACAGCGTATTTAATAACTGATGCGGTAACACCAACTGGTACTGGCATGACAGAATTTGATTTTGCGGGTAAGCATTTATATGTTCGTGATGGGCGCTGTGTCGATGATGCTGGAACTTTAGGTGGTGCGTATTTGACGATGAATGAAGCAGTACAAAATTGTGTAAATGATTGTGGACTTAGCCTTGAACAAGCTTTAATGATGGCAACCTTAACTCCTGCAAAAGTAATGGGTTTGGATGAACAGTTAGGTAAAATTGCTAAAGGATATCGTGCAGATTTAATATCGTTAGATCTGGACAATTACCAGTGTAAGATAGTCTAAATTTATAAATAAAGGTGGAATTAATTCCACCTTTATTTATTTGCTTGCTTGAAAACTAGTAAAATAATCCTATATATCAGTTAAAATAAATTTTAAATAAGGTTGTAAGATGAATTTAACCCCACGTCAGATTGTTGCTGAGTTAGACAAACATATTATCGGTCAGCATGATGCGAAGAAAGCAGTTGCAATTGCACTGCGTAATCGTATTCGTCGCCAAATGGTTGCTGAACCATTGAGAAGTGAAATTACGCCTAAAAATATTCTTATGATTGGCCCAACCGGGGTTGGTAAAACTGAGATTGCTCGTCGTTTAGCCAAATTAGCAAGTGCGCCATTTATTAAAGTTGAAGCGACTAAATTTACTGAAGTAGGTTACGTTGGTAAAGATGTTGATTCAATTATTCGTGATTTAATGGAAGTTGCGATTAAAGACGCTCGTGAATTTGAGCGTGAGAAAAATCGCGATAAAGCTAAAGTTGCTGCTGAAAATCGAATTTTAGATGTTTTATTACCACCAGCACGTGATACATTTGGTGAGAATGTTTCTGCAGAGTCAGCTCCAGAAAATCCTACTCGTGAGCGTTTTCGTGAGATGTTATTAAATGGTAAATTAGATGATAAAGAAATTGAAATTGAAGTAACTCAAGCTAAAGCTCCAGCTGTTTTAATGGGACCACCAGGAATGGAAGAGCTGACCAATCAACTACAAGGTATGTTTGATGGCGCTGGTGAAGGTAAAAAACGTAAACGTAAGCTTAAAGTTGCTGATGCATATAAATTGGTTTTAGATGAAGAAGCTGGTAAATTAGTCAATGAAGATGACTTGCGTCAATCTGCCTTACAAAACGTTGAAGAAAATGGTATTGTTTTTTTAGATGAAATTGATAAAGTTGCAGTGCGGAGTGGACAAAATAATGCTGATGTATCTCGTTCAGGTGTACAGCGTGATTTATTACCGTTAGTTGAGGGAACTACTGTTTCAACTAAATATGGAATGGTAAAAACCGAGCATATTTTATTTGTGGCATCAGGTGCTTTCCATGTTGCTAAACCATCGGATTTATTGCCTGAATTACAAGGACGGTTCCCAATTCGAGTCGAGTTAAAATCGTTAACGGTGGATGATTTCAAACGTATTCTGACAGAAACTGACGCTAGTTTGACGGAACAGTACCAAGCTTTGTTAGCAACGGATGGAGTTAATTTAACTTTTTCTGATGAGGGTATTTCTAAGATAGCAGAAATTGCTTTTGATGTCAATGAGAAAACTCAAAATATTGGTGCTAGACGCCTATATACAGTGATTGAAAGGTTACTTGAGGAGCCTTTGTTTGACCATGGTGACAAAGAAGAGATTGTGGTTGATGATATATATGTTACTGGAATTCTTGGCGAAACTGCTAAATCAGAAGATTTATCTCATTATGTGCTATAAAAAAATTTGCCGCAATTAAAGTTCTTGTTGTATAATGCTGCAGTAGCGTTTTAAATTTAATTAAAGGATTGTTATGAAAAAATTAGTTCAAGTTTTATTGTTATCTTCTGCCTTAGTTGGTGTTGCTAGTGCTGATACAGTATTCGTTGATGGTAAAGCGGTTGATCAAAAAGTTATTGATCAAGCTATGGCGCAATTGAAAAAAAATCCAATGGCTGCTCAACAAATGGCTAATCCACAATTTAAACAAGAAATGTTGCAATCAATTGGTATGCAACAAGCTATTTTAGCTGAAGGTAATGCGCAAGGAATTGATAAAACTCCTGCTTACCAAGCTAAATTAACTGAAATTAAGCCAATGATTTATGCTCAAATTATGCAAGAAAAAGCTAACGCACAACCAATTACTGATGCACAAGTAAAAGCTAAATATGATCAAATGAAAGCTGATGCTGCGAAACAACAACAATATGATGTTTCTCATATTTTAGTTAAGGATCAAAAAACTGCTGATGATATCGAAGCTCAATTGAAAAAAGGTGCTAAATTTGCTGATTTAGCTAAAAAATATTCAATTGATCCAGGTTCAAAAGCTAATGGTGGTGAATTAGGTTGGTCTGATGGTTCTAACTATGTTCCTGAGTTTACTGCTGCGATTAAGACTTTAAAACAAGGTCAATATACTACTACGCCAGTTAAATCTCAATTTGGTTACCACATTATCAAATTAAATGCAGTTAAATCTGGTGGTGCTGCATTCCCAGCTTTTGATAAAGTAAAAGATCAAATCAAGCAACAAATTCAAATGGAACGCACAAAAGCTTTCTTTGATAGTATCAAAGCTAAACATAAAGTTCAAGTTAAGTAATAACTGACTTTTGAGTGTGCTAAAATGGAGGTAAGATTACCTCCATTTTTTATTATTAATTGGTGAAATTATGCGCTTTAATACAGGATTCACCATCTGGGAATTGGTTATAGTTATGGCAATTGTCGTAGTTCTTAGCCGTTTATCGATCCCAGCTTTTTCCAGCTATACGCAGCAACGACGTAGTGACGTTATTGCTGCTCAATTTCAAGATATTATTCAATATTCCCGTGCTGAAGCACTTAGGCGTGGCGTTGCCATAACTCTGTGTGGAGCCAATTACACTGTTAATAAAACCTTATATGGTTGTCAAAGCGGCAATAATACTACTAATTGGAGTGATGGTATATTAAGCTATGTTGATAGCGATAATAGTAGTAGTTACAATAGTGGTGAACGAATTAAAGTGGCTCGATTTGATAGTGATACCTTAAGTGCTGCAACGATTTCCTCTCCGGTTGATAGTTTAACGATTAATCCCAATTCTTCAATCTCTGATTCCAGTAATAATGAATCATGGGTTTTTACTATTACTCAATCGATTAATGGTACTAATCAAGTTTCCAAAATTCAGCTAAATAAATTTGGCAATAGTAGCTTTTGTAAAGTCGGAGCTTCGGGATGTTAAAATTTGCCAGACGAACTGGATTTTCTTTAATTGAAGTTATGGTAGCTGTTTCCATTATTAGCGGTCTTGGCATGGCGATTTATAAATTACAATTAGTTTCTTTGTCTTCGAGTCAACAAGCTCTTACCAAGCAGTTAATGTTACAATATGCTGACAATTTAATTAATCAAATGTACGCACATGAAAATTTTATCGTTAGTAGTGGTAATTATGATGGGTTAGGTCTAATGCCTGGTTATTCAAGTAATTCGTCAAATTCAGCATACGTTGAGACTAGTTATTCTGCGGCAGCAACTCCGAGCACTGACTGTAGCACCAGCAGCTGTAACGATACTAATTTGGCCAGCTATATTTTAAATACATGGAAGAGTAATTTAGCTACCAAAGCGAACTTACCTAGTTCAAGTATTAAAGCAATTGTTTGTAGAGACTCTGCCTTAGGTGTTCCGAGCATGAGCAGCCCAAATTGTGATGGATCAGGGACGCAGTTGGCGCTTAAAATAGTGTGGCAACCACATAATTATGATCTTGAATCAAGTGCTTTGGGAAGTAATAATAATTATGTTATGTTACGAGTGCCTGGTAGATGAAAAAAAATATGGGATTTAATTTAATTGAATTAATGGTTGCATTGACAGTGGCTGCTGGAGTTTTGGCATTAATCACTAGCTCGTTTAGTCAATTGTATAATGCATTCATTTTCAATACCAAAGCGTTAAGTATGAATCAGGACTTACGCCTAACGATGCAACTACTTAAGAATGATGTCAATAATGCCGGGATATTTGGTGGGTTTAGTTTTCGTAATCAAAGTGCAACTACTACATATGCTGTCACAAAAGTAATTACTCCGCGATGTTCTAATTCAACTTGGTGTGCTTTCGAATCGACAGGTATCGGAGTTAAAAGCTTTACCAGTGATGTGGATGGAGTTATTCCTAATGGTTACCCTGGATTGGCTAGCGGATCTGAGATTTTGCGGATTCAATATGGTGGGAGTAAAGTTGCGTATTTAGATCCTCGCGATCGAAATGGTGCTTCGTGTGATGGCTCATATAATTGTACAATTAATAAGTGTTCGAGTAGTTCTTCTCGTTATTTAAATCGTGCGTATTTTATTAATTCTGGAATTGAATCTAATTCCTCGGTTTATATGTTAACTAGTGCTAATCGTGCATATCTGATGCAGTTTGCAAATCAAAATGTTTTTACCACTTCCGATATGAATTTAAATGCCGGCGAATTACTGGTTGTGTTTAATAATGTTTTAGGTTGTCCTAGTGTTGGAGAGGTAAGTATAGCAATTGAATCATATTTGGCAGGAACAGCCCCAACTTACAATTATACTGCTTATGATCCTGATATGTTTAGTTTGCAATTGGTTAATTTCTACACCCGTTACTATTTTGTATTAGGTCAGAATAATAATTATTCCGCTGGCTTATATGTTCGCACTTTGCAGTCAGATGGAAGCTTATCCAATCCTATGTTGGTTTCGAGCAATGTAAATAAGTTAACACTTAGTTATTTAGTGGATAATTTTGTAGGTTTAAATAAAGCTGCGAATGATCAGGCGGCGAGATTTTCTTATTGTTCAAGCTCTGCAATGAGTAATGCTGGAAACGCACGGTGTTATAATTTATGGCAGAAAATAGTAGCAGTTAATATTAATTTAACTGGTTCTGGTTCGTCATCAAGCATGAGTAATGATCAAATTTCAGAGTCAATGACTGAAACGGTAGGGTGGCGTTCATGAAGCTTCAACGTCAAGAAGGCATGATTCTCGCGATAGTTTTATTGTGTGTTTCAATCATGGTTTTAATGATCTATGTATTAAGTCAAATTGTGGTGAATCAGCAGAAATCTACTAATAATTACGCAGATATAGAAAGAGCTGAAAATTATGCCAAAGCAGCTATGTTTGCAGCTGAATCACGAGTTTATTATTTCGATGCAGGCCAGCATGCTTCTGCTGGGTTGAGTGTTAGTAATGATTCAACCAAGAATTTTGAATCACCAACAGCGGCTTGTTGTAATTCAGGTAGTGGAAGTATTATGGCTCGTCGGGTTTTAGTTTTGAAAAATATGCCAGGTTCAGTAGATTTAACTGCTCTTGGTCAAACATGTAATGTTGGCAATGCGTACAAAGGTATTTGTTATAAGGCAATTGGTTATGGAACTACAATCGTTGCTGGTAATAGTAACTCAGACCAATCATGGCAACCTTGGGCGTTGACAACCTCTGGCGTGGTTAAGCCATGCAATACATATAATTCTACGACTATTCCAATGATTGATGACAGCACTTATCGTTATAGTTGGAGATATTTTACTAGTGACAGTAGTCTATGTAGTGATCCTCGTATGATTGTAGAACCGATTAGTTTGGACTATCACGGAAAATACGCACTAAGTGGTGGTTCTCCAGTTTATGAATCAGATACATTGATTCAAAATAATTTATCCAGTATAACTTTATATAAAGTAGATACAAGCAATAATAATGTTTTAATTTTATCTCCACGTTTGTATCGGATTACAGTGGTTGCATTTGGTAGAAATGGAGATACCAAAGTTACTTTACAAGAGTTGGTTTTAATTAATAATTATAATAGCAATTTACGCTTTGATGGTGATGCTTCAAATAATCTAACCCATCGAATTATTCGAGTCTCTACTCGTTGGTTGCGTTAGGGTTTATTTTAAGAGAGTTGATTAATTTACATTAATGGAATAAATTGGTTTTTGTTATGTGCTTAGATTGGATTGACCAGAATTATATAAACGTTAGTGGTTATATTGATTTATTTTTACATAATGATAATTAATTTATAGAGCATCTAAAATTGTATTGTAAAAATATCATGTATTTGATGGTTTCAAATTTTGATTTATGATGGAGTTTTATTGTGAGGGTATGATGAAGCGCAAATTAGGCTTTACATTAATTGAGCTTTTGGTGGCTTTGGGAATTACTGCAGTAGTTTTGTTATTGGCTGTTCCATCAATTCGTGAGCGGAATAAGAAAGTTAATCTGGATACTGCTGCACAGGTAATGCTCAAAGATTCTCAATTTATGGAGAAGTGGTTTGGTTTAAATGGTCGGTATACTAGTGATGCCGCAGGAAGCAATTTTCCTTCAATCCCTTATTTATTGGCTCCAGAATCAGGAGTCGCATTATATTATATTTCACTTAAATCAGGTAGTTCAGACAGTGGTAATGGTTATATTTTGCTTGGTCAACCATTGTGTGGAACAATACAGGCTGATATGGGATGTATCTGTATTGATCAGGATGCAAATGTGATTAAAAGTACAAATAGCTCGTGTAATAACAGTGGCGGTTTATGTTCTTGCATTAACAGCAGTAGTTTGTCTGCTGCTGTTCAAGCGAAGATTGTGGCTCAACGATAGAGTTGTGAATATTATCTGTAGCTTGAGGATCTTAGTATTTTGAGTAAAACTCGGCAGTTGTGTTGTCGAGTTTTACTTTATTGGCCAGCTTAATTGTTTTTTTGAGATGTAGGTGTTTCGTTAGCAATAACTAAAGTTGTACAGCCAGTGATATTTAATTTACGAATTTCGTTTGGAACAATGAAATGATCACCTTTTTTAATGTTGTTTCCATTAATAGTTGCAAATCCATCAATTACACTAACAAGTGAGTATGCCGCACTTAATGGTAATTCCAAATTGCCATTAATTTCAATTTTGGCAGTTTGAAAGTATTGATTATTAGCAATTGGCGTGAAATAGGTGTTTGGAGCAATTTTACGTGGCTCGGAGTTGATATTCTTTTTTTGGTGTGGTGCTTGGATTACAGCAAAAGCTTTATCTAGATGTAATTCACGTAAATTACCATTATTGTCAGTTCTTTCGTAATCAAACAAACGATATGTCATGTCAGAAGATTGTTGGACTTCAAGAACTAGCGTCCCAGCACCAAGTGCATGTACTGTTCCTGGTGGTACGTCAAAAGAATCTCCACGTTTAACATGTTGTGAAACTAATAATTGACCCCATTGATTTTGTGCAACTTTTTGTTTAAATTCTTCACTATTTTTGGCAGTGTGTCCATAAATAATTTGTGCGTCGCGATTTGCATCAATAATGTACCAACATTCTGCTTTGCCCATTTCATTTTCAACCAATTGCGCAAATTTATCATCGGGATGTACTTGTACGCTTAAATCTTGATTTGCATCAAGGATTTTTACCATTAATGGAAATGGACGTTTTTTGGTATTGGCAAATAAGTCTGCATGTTCGTCCCATAATTGAGATAAAGGAACTCCGGCAAATTTACCGCCTCTAACCACAGTTTGACCTTGTTGGTGTGCGCTAATGGCCCAACATTCACCTGTGAAATTGCTTGGTATATTATAACCAAAATCAGTCTTTAGTTTGTTGCCGCCCCAAATACGCTCTTTGAAGATTGGTTCTAAAAATAATAATGTCATGGTTAACCTTCTTTTGAATTAAATATTTATTTTGAATAATTAGTAAGCTTTTTAATATTGTGGCTATTAATTAATGAAATCACTGCAATTATTAGGCAAATTAGGCTAATGTAGTGATAACTATGAGTCAGTTCCAAGATTGAGCTGGTCCATAATGGTGTGATTCCAGCACCAAAGATATAAGCGATATTATAACAAACTGCGATCCCAGAATAACGAACTTGTGTTGGAAATAAATCTGCTAGTAACGCAAAAAATAGCCCATTTATTCCTGCCAGACAGAAAGAAATTATAATTACCCACAAATATAGGCGATCAATGGTATTTAGGTTAATTAGACCGCTACTGATTCCTGCAAATATTATGGCGAGTATAATTAGACTAGCTTGGAGAATTTTAATTGGATTAAAAAATCTGGTTAAATAGGCAAACAGCAAAGACGCCAATGCCATTGTCATAGCACCAGCTGAACTAATTCCTGCAGTTTGGCTCAATTCAAAATGAAAGTAGGTTACAAATAGGTTGGGTAAGAATACGTGAAAGATTGAAGTGGTTAGTGAAACAATAATAGCGAGCAATATACCACTTACTACAGGATAACGGTAGTTTTTTAATAGTTCGAAAAATGGAACTTTAGAGTGTCGTTTTTGTTGTTGGATTTGTTGATAGGCTTCACTTTCGCTGATGCTTTTACGAATGTAAAACCCTATAACAGTTAGTAAACTACCAAAAATAAACGGAATTCTCCAGCCAATTGAAAGCATAAAATCATGGCTGGTATATTCGGCTAGTAGGCGAATAGACTGTGAACCTACGGACACTGCAAAATTAGCACCAAAAGTTAACCACGCGCAGGCGAAAAAATAATTGCTATGCTTGAATTTCTCAGCAATATAAGTAATTGAACCAGGAACCTCACCGCCAACTGAAAATCCTTGTAAAATACGCATAAGAATTAGCACTCCAGTTGCAGCATAACCTATACTTGCGTAGGTGGGCATAATTCCAATTAGTAACGATGGTACGGACATTAATAATATCGATAGGCTAAAAACCGACTTACGCCCGTATTTATCACCTAAATGCCCCAAAATTATTCCGCCAATTGGACGTAATAAGTAGCTGATAGCGATGGTTAAATAAGTAAACCAAATTGCTTTACTGGCCAGTTCCTTTGGAAAAAATAATTCGGCTAGGATAGGTGATAAAAATACAAACGCGATAAAATCAAAAATTTCAAAAATGCTTCCGATGGTAGTCGCAATAATTAACTTTAAACTTCCAGATTTATCCGCATTTGGAATTGATGAAGATGACATATTTGAATATATCCTTATATCTAATTATTTGATGATGTCAATAATTTATCAAGTTTACTTTAAAGCAATAACTCATTTTTGTCGTAATTATTTGATAATTTTGCTTTGATGTTAAATCAACGCACACGAAGTAATTTCTTACGTTAAAATTAAACCCCAAGTTTATATTTTTTACATGGGGTTCTTTGAGTGATATTAGGATATCATTTAATTAAGACTCGTGGAATTCGGTCATTAAAACCAACTAAAATTTCATAATTAATGGTATTTAATTTGTCGGCCAATTCATCTAATAAAATTTCTTGGTCGCCTTGGTGACCAATTAATACCACTTCATCGCCAACTTCAGCTTTACCATCCTCGCCGAGATCAACCATCATCATATCCATACAGACGCTGCCAACTATCGGATATTTTTTACCATGAATAAGAACTTGCCCTAAGTTAGAGAGTCCGCGGCGATAACCATCGCCATAACCAATTGGTAGCGTTACAATGTTGGTAATTCCTTCGGTGTGGTAACGATGGCTATAACTAATTCCTTGTCCTTTTGGTACAGTTTTGAAGTAAGATACTCGCGTAATTAAACTAAAGCATGGAGCAATCATTGACAGTGGCCCAGATTTAATTGCCTGAGCAGGAAAGTATCCATAACTCATTAATCCAGGACGTACCATGTCAAAATAACTTTCAGGATGATAAGCAACGCCGCCAGAATTGGCTAAGTGACAAATTACTTCTGGTTTACGTGATTTGATGTACGCAACAATTTGGCTAAATAATTCAATTTGTTGTTTAGTCAAGAATGGATCTAGCCCATCACTTGCTGCAAAATGTGAATATACGCCGATTAATTCAATTTTAGGTTGCGCCAGAACGTAGTCAATTAATGCAATTGCATTTGTAACACCAATTCCTATACGGTTCATTCCTGTGTCAACGCCAATGTGAACTTTGCAGTTGGTATTTAATTGAGTGCAAAATTGTGAAAGTTGTTCCGCTTTTTCTAAAGAAGCAATGGTTACTTGAAGATTATTCGCGACTAATTCAGGGATTTGTTCATTTTCAAAAGTACCAAAGACGAGAATTGGTTTGCGAATTGAATGGTGAATTAAATCTTTACCTTCTTCAAGGCACGAAACAGCAAAATAGTCAACGTATTCTTCGGCGCTAGTTGCAACTTCAATTAGACCATGTCCATATCCATTGGCTTTTACAGGTAGACATAATTTCGATTTATTACCAATTTGTGCGCGAATTGCAATTAGGTTTTTTACTAATTGGTGTGAGTTTATCTTAATAATAGTTGGATGCATAATGTTTTAGACTCAATAAATTAATTACTTGTTATAACGTGACATATTTAAACCTTCAATTACTATCTCAGGTGTGGTTTTTAATATTTCTGCTGCCAATAATTTTGCTGAACCCAAGCACATTGTCCAACCCAAAGTTCCATGACCAGTATTGAGTGATAAATTATCAATTGAGCTTGCTCCAACGATTGGGGTGCTATCAGGTGTCATTGGGCGTAACCCGGTCCAGAATGAAGCTTGTGGTAAATTACCGCCGTCTGGGAATAGATCATTAATTACTTTTTCGAGGGTTTGACGACGTTTTGGGTTTAAGGTTAAATTATAGCCTGATAATTCTGCCATCCCACCTAAGCGAATGCGGTTATCAAAACGGGTAATTGCAACTTTATAGCTTTCATCTAAAATTGTTGATACGGGTGCTGAAGCAGGATCAACAATTGGTATTGTCATTGAATAACCTTTGACAGGGTAAACTGGAATATCGATACCTAAAGTTAAAAGCATTTGACGTGAGAAACATCCAAGTGCCATTACGTAATGATCAGCAGTTAATTCTTCTGCACCTAAAAATACACCCGTAATTTTATTATTTTGTTTGTGAATTTTGGTAATAGTTTTGCCCATGATAAACTTAACACCAAGAGTTTTACAATGTTCAGTTAAGTCTTGAGTAAACATATTGCAATCACCAGTTTCATCATTTGGTAATTGCAGTCCACCACTTAAATTATGCTTAGTTTTAGCTAATGCTGGTTCGACTTCAGCACAACCATTTGGGTCTAATGCACGATATGGTACACCACACTCTTCTAGTACTTTGATATCTTTTGCCATGCCATCAAGTTGTTTTTGGGTGCGAAATAGCTGCAAAGTACCACTTTGGCGACCTTCGTAGTGTATGTCCAGTTGTTTACGTAACTCAATAAACTGGTCTCTGCTGTATTCAGATAAACGTAACATGCGTCCTTTGTTTATAGCATAACTTTTATTATTGCAGTTAGCCATCATTTGCGCAATCCATGATAATTGAAATAAGCTGCCATCCGGAGAGATTTTTAGTGGTGCATCTGCTTGAAATAGCCATTTTAAACCTTTAAGAGGAATGCCAGGCGCTGCCCATGGAGTTGCATATCCGGGTGAAATTTGTCCACAGTTGGCAAAGCTAGTTTCCATCGCAGTTTTATCTTGGCGATCAATAACAGTTACCTCACAGCCTGCTTGAGCTAAGTACCAAGCCGTAGTTACTCCAATTACGCCACCACCCATTACTAATACTTTCATGACAACTCCTTTTGTTTTTTTATTAAATCAGATCAATGTATAAATGTTTTATTTTTCGCTTTGCAATTCAGTTTTGAGTTTTTTAATATTGATAGCAATTCCTTCACGACTATCTTGGTTAATTAGGAAGATTTTGGTAAATATAATGCTTAACCCAAATACTAAATAATTATCGATAGGGAATGCAACTAGATGCTCTTTATGGCAATAAGAAATGGCGAATAATCCAATCACATAAGCTGTAAAGTACCAGCTCTTTTTAAAGGCTAATAATGGATTAGCACGCTCAAAGATTAACCAGTATGCGCAGCAACACAATAAAATTAGCAAAACTAAATAAAATAGGTTATCAGTGCCAGACCAGTAAACAAAGAAACTACATGCTGCAAAACCAAGGTAACCAAATAAATTTGGACATGGTAGCTTAAACTTGCGATCTAATTCGGGAAATTTATCGCGAAGTATCATTAATGCAAGCGGTCCTGATAAGCAACTTAATAATGTTAACGAAGATAAAAAATTAACTAATTGTGTCCAGGTTGGGAAAGGTAATAAAAAACATGCTCCAAGAATCATATTAATCCATAACGCAATGTATGGTGCTGAATGGCGATTAATTTTAACTAGAATTGATTTAGGAAAGAATTCACGCCCTAAACCGAAGAGAATTTTACCAGTAACGGTGGTATAAACATTTGCGGTACCAAGTGGTGCAATAATTGCATCAATAAATAAAATTGTATAAATATAATGTAGCCCAAATAAACTTAATAGGCCGAGCAGCGGTGCTACTCCAGTAATCAATGATGATTTTTCACTTGGTAAGCATAACATAAACATTAATGATAATAAACTATACATTAACCAGCCAATTATAACTGGTGCAACGATTGAAAGTGGGATTGCACGGCGTGGATTATCTGCGCTATTTGCGATAATTAAGCCATTTTGGAAACCAGCAAATGCGAAAGCAAGCCCAGAGCTGGTAATAGCCAATAAAATTGGTTCAAATGAAAATTTAGGTAATGTGTGATTAGTTGTTATGTGATGGTGGTTACCATAAATAAGGATCATTCCAATTGCAATTGACAATGGGATAAAAACTTTCCACATGCTGACAATAGAGTTGACTTTAGTAACTTTGGCTAATTGTTTGGTATTAAACCAAGTTAGAAATAGCATAATACCAAAGGCGACAATTAATCCATAGCCAGATAAAACCACTCCAGTTGCATTTTGTTGAACCAAGCTTGGAAACCAGAAACCTAAATATTGAATTGCAGATTGAGCCTCTAGTGGTAGGTAGACGATGTAGCTAATCCAGGCCAATGAAATGAAGATAAATCCTAATGGGCGTGAATGAGTCACACCCATAAAGCGCATAACGCCGCCAACGATTGGTAATATTGTGGCAACTTCTGCAAATGCAAGTCCGATGATTAAAGTTAATAATGCAGTTAATGTCCACGAAATTAGAACCCCAGTTCCTGCAGTCTGGAATCCATAGTAAGGTGAGAATAACCAACCACTACCAATCATACCACCTGTGGATAATAAAATTAATTGTAGTGTCGAAATTTTTTTCATGGTGTATCCTATCCTTCATGGCCATAATTTATGACGATTAATTGGCTAAACTTTCATTTTGGATTAAATTAATTTTTAAATTTATGCAGTCTCTAATTGTGCTACGTGTTTTGTTAATCGTGAGCTTAGTTTGCTATTTCTTAAACCAATATAATAAAAAATCGTTGAAATTATAACGACTGCTAATTGACTACAGCCTGATGATAGATAATTAATCCCGCCAAACGGGCTTAGGTAAGAAATCAGGGTCAATAGCAATACATGGAAAATTAACCAGCTTGCTGACATGAAATCACTTAAAGTTTCTTTGAAGCTAACTTTTTTGGAGTGGAAAATAAAATATATTGGTGAGCCAATAGCCAATACTAATAGCCCCTTCCAAGTTAATGGCCATGACGACCAAAAGTACATTAAAGATGATAACACATATCCAAGAACTGCAAAGTATTTACCGCCTTTAATTTTGATGCCGTGAATTCGTTTCTCGTAACCAGCGTGTTTACTTAGTGCGCCATTAACTAGGCACATCATGGCAAAAAGCATTACCAAGCTAACACAGATTACAGAAACTATTTCTTGCCAGCCCGGGAGTAACCATATAAAGGCTAAAGATCCAAGTAAGACAAATCCAAGACTACCAAGTGGTATGTTTTTGTATTTCTTTGTCACTACTTTAGGTAAGTATTCATTAAAACCATCTGTTATTTTTACTGCCGAAGCGTAAAATACTAAGCCAGCACTAAATGGTGCAATAAATGCAACAATACTTAGAGTCCAAATTAAGTAATTTAAGTGATAAATTTCGCTTAAATTAATAAATGGCGCAGTATAAACAATTGATTTCCAGCCATATTGGCTAACCAAATCATGTGGTACTGCCAGAATATAAGCTAATTGCAATAAAGAGTAAATAATTGTACAAAAAATAACTGAAAATAGGATTGCTAGAGGAATATTACGTTTTGGATTGAGTGCAGACCCCGCAAAAGTAACAGGTGTTTGGAAGCCAATAAATGCAAATACTACTCCACCAGTTGTGATCGATTCAAGCATTCCATGGTATCCATATGGCATAAAGGCGTGATTACCAAAACCAAGATTGCTGAAGTTGTGTGCAAAGATGAAAAGTACTACAGCCACAAAAATTGGTACTAAAATTTTGAGTAGCGTGAGATACTTGATTAATTTCATTAAAACCAATATTGATGCGTAGTTGATAACAAAGAACGTGAGACATACTAAGCTTGTAATTGCAGAACCAGTTGTAGTTAGACCATTACCACTAGCACTGATAACGATGGATTTTAATCCTGGAATTATGGAGCCAAGATATTGTACAGTTGCAGTTGCTTCGGCTGGAATTAGTCCAATCCAGCTGAGTAAAAATACCCATTCAACAATGAAGCTTAATGTACTATTGTGAGTGTATTCAACATAATGTCCAAATCCACCACTTTTGGGAGGCAGAAATCCACATACTTCAATAAAGTTAAAGGCGATTATCAAGATGATGAATGACCCAATAATCCAAGATAAAATCGCTGACGGGCCTGAGATAGCTGCAATTAGATATGAGCTCATTAACCATCCTGAGCCAACGATAGAACCTATTCCGGTAAAAAGAAGTCCAGATAGACCAATTTTATTATTATTCATGGATAGAAAGATACCTTTAAATTGAAGTTTTAGATTTGCTCACGATTGATTTGTTTGTAATTAGTCGGTTATGTTAAGCCATTCATTTTTATTTTTCAAGTAGCAGTGCAACATGAATTCATTAAATTTTTTAAGGGTGTAAAAATTTATACTATAATACGTGATGTGGAAATTAGATTTTTAAGGGATCAGTATGGATAATTGGGAACAAGCTACGCTACAGAAGGTTTTGTTGGAAACGATTACAGAGCAACGTCGTGTACGTCGCTGGAGAATTTTCTTTAGATTATTAATTGTTGCTGTAGTTGTGTGGGGATTTTGGCTAGCATATGGCAACAGTGAAAATAATGAGGAAGGGAAAACAGGTCCTCAAGTCGCTGTGGTTGATTTTAAGGGTGTGATTGATGGTGATAGCCAGAATTATTTAACGGTAATTGATGGGGTTACTAAAGCACTGAAAGATAAAAAAACTGTCGCAGTTTTAATTCGCGCTAATTCACCAGGTGGTTCGCCAGTTTATTCAGATATTTTAAATAATGAATTAGCAAGGTTGCGTAAACTTTATCCGACTAAACCAATTGACTTTGTGGTTGAAGAAGTTTGTGCTTCAGGTTGTTATTATGCAGCTGCGGCAGCTGATAAAATTTATGCAAGTCCAGCAAGTATTGTGGGTTCAATTGGTGTAATTTATACTGGGTTTGGCGCAACTGAGGCAATGAAGAAGCTTGGTTTGGAAAGTCGTCTAATTATTGCGGGTAAAAATAAGGCTATGGGTTTTCCATTTGTCCCAGAAAATAAAGATCAAACTGCCATGCAGCAACAAATGCTAAATGAAGTTCACCAGCAATTTATTGATGCAGTTAAACATGGGCGTGGCAATAAATTGTCTGCAGATCCAGATTTGTTTAGTGGTCGCTATTGGCTTGGGCAGGATGCTCAAAAGCTTGGTTTAATTGACGGTTATGGTACAGTTGCAACTATTGCTCGAGATCAATTTAAGTCGGAAAATGTAGTTGATTTTACTCCATCTCAGGATGCTATAGACAAAATTTCTAAGAAATTTGGTGTAGGATTAGTTGATTCAGCCCGCCAGGCTGTTTTGGGAGCTGGCTTTACTGGATCAATTAATTGACATTTTTACTGATCTTGTCTATTATTTTAGTTGTGTATTTTTTGGCTGTTTATGTTTATTTTAAACTAATGACAGCCAAACATTTTGCGTTGCTTGATCGAACTGAGCATTTGCAAGATAAATTATTACTTAAGTCAGTAGCCCAAATTCGCGAAGAGTACGCTAACGTTGAAACAATTAATATTTTAGTTTTAACTGGTGGTGGTGTACGTGGTTTAATTCCGTTACAGGTTTTAGCTGAGTTAGAGAAGCTAACTGGTAAAAAAGCTGGTGAGTTATTTGATTTTATGGCGGGCACTTCAACTGGTGCGATTAATTGTGCAATTATGGCACTGCCAGATTCTGGACATGGGAGGAAATTTGCTGCGGCTGATATTCTTCGTGATTATGTACCTAATATTAGACAAATGTTTTTTGCTCCGTGGTATCATAACTTTTTGACTTTGTTTGGTTTATTTGGTCCACGTTATTTACCAGATGGTAAAGTTAAAGTGCTGCGTGGATATTTTGGTGATTTAACTTTGGCTGATGTGGCTACTAATTTATTAGTTCCTGTGTATAATTTAGTTGACAACTCACTGCGAATTATTCGTAACTGGCATTCAAAAGGTAGCCAGGATTGTACTAATTATCTACTTTTGGATTTAATTCATGGCGCTTCTAATCCACCATTTTTATTTTCGCCACAAGCCTTTTTGATTGGCGATCAAAAAAAAGTTTTTATTGATCCTGGCGTAGTAATTAATAATCCAGCAGAGGTTATTTTATTAAATGCGCGTTTAATGTTTCCAAATAAAAAGTTGAGGATTGTACAAATTACTAATGGTGGTAATGATGGTGTGAATTATTCGCATCAACATATGGCAGAATTTGGTGCATATGGCTTATTACAGTATTTAGTGAATTCACCAATTATTAGTAGTAAGTTTTCAACTGATTTAGTGTTTGAATATATAAGGGAAACCGCAGAGTTGGAACTTGATATTGATTTCATATGTTTAGATGCTAAGTGCGAATATAAGCTGTCAAGCGGTGATGTATCTGATGAAAATATGGATAAAATCAAGAACTTCGCGAAACATTTGGTGAATGAGAATAGTTTGGCAATAGCGGATTTGGCAAAGAAGTTACTTGGTTAAGTTAGCTTAAGTTTTGTGTTGAGAGTTGTAAAAAATTCTTAGATAAAAAATGGTATTAAATAATTACCAATTTATGTGATAATGTATGAACGTATGGGTAAAATTAATCAAGGAGTAATTTATGAATCAGCTTTTAGTTATTAAAATTGGCGTAATTCTCCTAGTTTGTACGATATTTATTTATTTTTTGTTGAACTTTAAATATGGTAAGGAGCAACTTAGCCTTAGATCCAAATTACAAACTGCATCTAGTGGCTTTGCCGCCAATTTTTTTGATACTTTTGGTGTTGGTAGCTTTTCAAGTTATTTTGCATTACGTAATTTATTTGGTCTGATGCCTGACACTAAACGTTATAACGGAACTTTGGTAGTCCAAGCAACACTGCCAACTATGTTACAGTCGATTCTATTCTTACAATTAGTGAAAATTGATAGCCTTACTTTGGTGGTATCATGTGTGGCAATTGCGCTAGGCGGAGTTGTATCTGGATATTTTGTTAAATATGTGAGCAAAGGAACGATTTATAATGTGATGCTGGTAACTTTTGCTGTGACTGCAATTATACTTATTTTGAGTAAAATGAATATGCTTAATGTTGGTGGTGACTTAAGTCAAGTTCGTGATACAAAACTAACTATTCTTGGGGTGATTATGTTTTTGGCTGGATGTTTACCAGCTTTTGGGGTAGGTTATTATTCAATTGTATTGGTGGTAATTTTTCTTTTAGGTTTATCGCCAGCAGTTGCTTATCCAATTATGACTACTGCTAGTGCCGTGCAAATGCCAATGACGGCGGTACCGATGATTAAAAATCGGCAATTTTATTCGCTAAGTGCGTTAATTTTAGCAATTATGGGGTGTGTAGCTGTATTTATCGCCGCTCCAATTATTTCGAGTATTGACAGCTCGATGCTAAAATGGATTTTATTAGTGGTATTAATTTATAATATTTTTATGTTGATAAAGGCTAAGCTTGAGTTAAGAAGCGCTAGTTAGAGAATAAAATAAAGAATGTGTCTGGCTGCGAGCATAAGTCTGCTGGGAGTAGCGCTTGTTCTTCGATTATAGAGTTAGATCTTTAATTGAGATCATAAAGAATAAAAGGAACTGTTATTTATGACCATCTGCTTAGCATGAGCTATACAGCAAATCATCATGCATGTTAAACCATCCATGGCCTAATAGTTCATCACCACTCATTTGCTAAAAAGTAGTAATTAGTATTATCGTGATGCAGTGGATTATAGATGCCAGTATCTTAATCGTACTGGCATTGTTTTGAAAAATTTATTTGAAGGTGGTTGATAGATTTTTATAAAGTTTGTAATTCACATATAAATTAACAAATTATCATGGTACATACTAAATAAATATGGTTTATTTTGTACTTTATTGATAAATTCTTATTCTATTGCCAAGCACGTGATTTAACTAATTTAGCAAAATTAAAGCATAAAAATATCAAAATAATACCTGCCCCAAGGTTTAATAGCGCAAAACCGAATAAGCTGTAATCAAATTTACTACATAACAGATTTAATATTTCTAATCCACCTGCCATTACACTCGATTGAATAATGTTTAAGCTAGCCGCACTCATGCTATTTGATTGTCCTGTTGCGGTAATTGCGATGCGGAAAATTGATCCATTAAAGATTCCAATGCCAAATGATGCCAGGAATAAGCCTAAAATAAATGCTATATGAATTGAGCTAAGTACTAGTGATAGAGTTAATCCCAGTATTGCAAGCATTGAGCCACGTGTAATAAGTTTATAAAAGCTGATTTTACCTGCCATAAATTGGATGCTGATGCTGCTAAGAATAAACCCACCAAAGACTAAAGTTTGATATATGATGTAATCACCAAAGCTTTTCCCCATTGTTTTCATCACCAAAATTGGTGCAAGCCCAATCCAGGCGATTAGGGGTAGTGCTGCTACGGCAATAATCAAGCCACCTTGAATTAGTGCTCGTGTGCGAATGATTTTTATATAGGTCTGGATGATCTCTTTAAAGCTCATGATGTCACGATTAGGTTTATTATTAGGCATGTTTTTAGCTAAACCAATTAACGATGCGATGGCTAAAATTGCCGTAATAATAAATACATATCTCCAGCTAGCAGCCAGAATAATTGCGCTTCCGATTACGGGTCCAATGAGTGGTGCAAATACACTGATATTTGATACCAATGAACAAAGTTTGACTGCAGACTTATCATCAAAAGATTCATGGATCATTGCGTAGCCAATGAAAATAAAACATAATCCAAAACCTTGAAAGTAGCGAGCTGCAAGAAATTGATCTATATTTATAACAAAAGGAATTATTCCGCTAGCAATTAGGAAAAAGATGTTTCCAGCTAAAAGAATATTCCGCTTACCGTAACGATCGCAAAGTGGTCCAAGAAAGATTTGTAAGCTACTACCACCGATAATAAACAAAGAAAGTGATTTTGCAATATTTTCAACTGGGCTGTTAAATTCGGTGACTACTTTGATCATTCCAGGCATAATCATGTCGTTGGAAATATATGCATTGAATTCATAAATTATGAAAAAAACTGCAAAGAGAATTAAATTTTTTCGACTATTCATCGTGTTATCCAAATAAGAAGATCGGAATTATAGCATATTGAAGTGACTGTTCTGTAATTATGTGCATTGCACCATTGGGAGTATGTGGCTAATTTATGCTGAGGATTGTGTGGTACTTAGGTAGAAATAATCTTATATAATTAAGAAAAATCCCACCGAAGTGGGATTTTATCAACTTAGAATCCTAGCTTGGCTTTTAGATTAACATTTAAGGCTTCAAGGAAGTCTTCAGTATTTAAATATTGATCTGCAGCAACTTTATTACCATGAATGCAAACGGCTAAATCTTTAGTCATTTTGCCTGATTCAACAGTTTCAACACACACTTGCTCAAGTTTAGTACAGAAGTCGATTAACGCGGCATTATTATCTAATTTACCACGATGTGCTAAACCACGCGACCATGCAAAAATTGATGCAATAGGGTTAGTTGAAGTTTTTTTACCAGCTTGGTGATCACGATAGTGACGTGTTACAGTTCCATGAGCTGCTTCAGCTTCCATAGTTTGACCATCAGGAGTTACTAACACTGAAGTCATTAGGCCTAATGAACCAAAACCTTGTGCAACTGTATCTGATTGTACATCGCCGTCATAGTTTTTACATGCCCAAACGAAGTTACCATTCCATTTAAGCGCTGAGGCAACCATATCATCAATTAAACGATGTTCATAACTAATTCCAACTGCTTCAAATTTAGCTTGGTAATCTGCAACATAAATTTCTTGGAAAATATCTTTGAAACGACCATCATATTGTTTCAAAATTGTGTTTTTAGTTGACAAATATAAAGGCCATTGCTTAGTTAAAGCCATGTTGAAACATGCGTGTGCAAAACCACGGATTGATTCATCAGTATTATACATTGCCATTGCTACGCCATCACCTTGATAATCATAAACTTCATGCGTTTCTGGAGTGCCGTTTTCTGGCGTGTAAGTAATGGTTAATTTGCCTTTATCTTTAGTTACAAAATCAACTGCTTTGTATTGATCCGCATGTGCGTGGCGACCAATTACGATTGGAGCAGTCCAATTTGGTACTAGACGTGGTACGTTAGTGCAAATAATTGGTTCGCGGAATACTGTTCCATCTAGAATATTACGGATAGTTCCATTTGGTGATTTCCACATTTTCTTAAGGTTAAATTCGCTAACGCGTGCTTCATCAGGCGTGATCGTTGCGCATTTAATTCCAACGTTATATTTTTTGATTGCATGTGCTGATTCAACTGTAACTTTATCATCGGTTAAATCACGGTTTTCCATGCCTAAATCATAGTATTTAATATCTAAATCTAAGTAAGGTAAAATTAATTTTTCTTTAATAAATTTCCAGATAATCCGGGTCATTTCATCGCCGTCAAGTTCAACAACTGGATTGGCTACTTTAATTTTTTGCATGAGTTATCCTTCTTGAAAGTGAGCTATGGTTGCAGAAATTTATATATTTGTACAACTTAAGCCATCATTATTTAAAACGTCAAATTATAGCATAGTTACCTAGTTATTGGTGCGTTTATTGCCATTCACGACTTACCATGCGTCCCGCAAATTTACGGGTGATAATTAAGCTAATAATGCTACTGATTAGACAACAAAGTGTAAAACTGAGTCCTGAGTAATCAAATTGTTTGCAGAGTTCATCGCTTAATTGAATCCCGATTGCGAAAAAAAGCGTTTGAGTAAAAGTCATTAATGAAGCGGCCATGCTTTGTGATAAATTGGTGTTACTCATAATAATTCGAATGATGCTACCATTGGTGAATCCAAGCCCAACGCTATAGAAAAAGAGTCCAATTGCAATTAATTCAATTGAAGTGTGAAAAATAAAACTAAACACAACGCCAGCAAATGCCAAGTAGCAGCCACGGCGAATTAATTGATGAAATTGCCAGCGTCCAGCTAGAAATTGAACGAATATACTTGAAACTGCCAACCCGCCGAGTGCGATTATTTGATAAATAATATAGCTTTTATAGCTAAGGTGTAAATGGTGAAGAATCAGATTTGGGGCCAGTCCGATCCAAATTAATAACGGCATTGCACCCATTAAAGTACAAGCTACTCCAAGCGCGTAGTTTTTGCTTTTGGCGATTTCTATATAGTGTTTCAGCACCGGTTTTAATTCTAGTTTTTTTATTTGTGGTGTGCTGTATGGTGTATAACGGTAGAGTCCACATAAGGTGATGAAGGCAAGCGCTCCTGTTAGCACAAAAATATAATGCCAGCTAGTGTAGCTGACAATTAAACCACCAATTAATGGGCCAATTAAGGGAGCTAAGATAGTTATATTCGCCATGATCGCAATTATTTTTACCGCGGATTTATCGTCAAACTTTTCATGAATAATCGCATAACCCATAGCAATAAATGCCATTCCACTGCCTTGTAACCAACGGCCAAGCATAAATTGTGAAATAGTGCTACTAGTTGCAATTAAAATCGTGAAGATTATAAAAGATAAATTTCCAAGTAAAATAACTTGGCGCTTGCCATAGCGTTCAGCTAATGGTCCAAGCCAAAGTTGAATTACACATTCACCGAGCAGGTAAAGACTGAGAGATGCAGCAACATAATTAAGTGGTGCGTGAAATTCATTAACCACCTCGATCATGCCAGGCATGATCATGTCATTTGCTGAATAAGTATTAAACTCATACAGCACAAAGAAAATTGCGAATAGGTATAATTTACGCATCAATTAATCTAACAATAGGTGCATATTCAAAGGCACATTTTGGGTTTTAAGCTTGTTTAATTGAGTTATTCTAGCTTCTGAAATTTTGCTTTGTTGAGATATTTTGTATAGAGTATCACCAGGTTCAACAATTATGTAATGATGTCCAGCAGCATTTTTTTGGATGCGACCCTCAAATTCCATGGCATTAATTGCTGATGAATTTACTGCTGTGGCTGGTATTGTTGCTTGTGGTTTGCTTTGTGTCGTAGGCGTAGTGGTCATGTATCTTTGTGCAATATCCGCATTTAATGGCATCTTATTGTTATTTGCGCTATTAGTGTTTATTTGTGCTGGTCTTGTGGCGGCAGTGTTATTGATTACCACGTCATTTGAATCGGTGGTACTTGGTATTGCGGTTAATATAATTGGTTGAGGCTTTTGAGGGTTTTTGCTATTGGCTTTGGCTTCCAACTTACTTAATTTAGTTTTTAGAGCCGCCGTTTTATTTTTTAGAATAGATTTATTTTTAGAATTAATGTTCGGACTTTTGATCAAGCCATTGTAAGCTGCTATTTTAAGGCGTAAAGATTGTGGTGTGTCATCACCTGGATATTGACCTATGGCATAAGCTGCGTGAATATAATCTTGTTGCATAATGTACGCGTAGCTAAGTCCTAAATAGGCACTAGCTGGCTTATTTGTTGAGTTAATTGCCAGTTGGTAGCTTTCCACGGCAAGATCCAGCTTATTTTGATTAGTTAAACAATCGCCATGATCGCTGGCAACTTTTTCCCATCCTTGATTATATTTTTGCCCGAGCTGATAAGCTTTAGCGTATTGTAGCTCTGCAGCACTATAGCTTTGGCTTGAACATAATAATGTTGCGTAGCTGTCAATTATTTCAACGTTACTAGGGTTGATTTGGAGAGCTTGCTCATAACTATTTGCCGCACTAGTACTTTCGCCAAGTTGTTGATAAGCTTGAGCTTGTAGATAGTATGCTTGGTAACTATTCGAATTTTGTTTAATGACTTGATTTGCGGATTCAAGCGCTATGCTTGGCTGATTGATCCGTAGGCTATTAGTTGCACTCGATAGATAAATTTGTTCACTTTGGCTTGGTTGCATATTACTGGCGCAACCAATTAAAAGTAGGGTGCTGATTATTGGTAGTGACTTAAGGTATTGCTGCATGAGTAATTACTTTAATAATGAAGTTATTTGGTGGAGTATTATAGCAAGATTGCGGGTTTTAGTCAAATTGCTTGCTTGACAGGTGCTTGTTTTCTATTGTAAAATCACGTGCTTTATTGTTTAATTTTTATAGGGAAATAACACAATGGTCGTTATTCGTTTAGCTCGTGGTGGTAATAAGCACCGCCCTTACTACAGTGTTGTAGTTGCCGATTCTCGTGCACGTCGTGATGGTCGTTTCATCGAAAAAGTTGGTTTTTACAACCCAGTTGCTGCTGCAACTGTTGAGGCAGTACGTATTGATACTACTCGTGTTGATTATTGGGCTTCAGTTGGTGCACAAGTATCTCCTGCTGTTCAAAAATTAATTAAAAACTTAGCAGCCTAAATTATGACACCTAACAACTTGATTGACATGGGTTATATTACTAGTCCGTTCGGCATTCAAGGTTGGGTAAAAATAAAAGTAACTACTGAATATGATGACTCACTGGATGATTATGAAAATATTTATCTTAAGTTTCCAGATGGTAAAGTAGTTAGCCAAACAATTGAAAAAAGCTTCGCTCGCGATGGCTTATTTCATGCCAAATTAGCTGGGGTTACTGATCGAGATGCGGCTTTTGCACTAAAAGGTGCTACTGTTGCAGTAAGTCGGGAACAACTTCCAGATTTAGACGAAGATGAATTTTATTGGGTTGATTTAATCGGCTTAAACGCAGTTAATGTGCAAGGTGAAGCATTGGGGGTTGTCAAAGATCTCATGCAAACTGGAGCAAATGACGTCTTGGTAATTCGAGACGCGACTGAAGAACGTTTGGTGCCATTTGTTGCACAATATGTTATCGATGTTGATATGGCAAATAAGCAAATTACCTTGGATTGGGGTTTGGACTATTGATCTTTAGTGTCATTTCCATTTTTCCAGAAATGTTTGCCGCGGTGAGCCAAAATGGTATCGTTGCGCGGGCGTTGGCCAAAAATTTGTTTAAGTTAGATACGCTGAATCCACGTGATTTTACCACTGATAATTATCGTCGTATTGATGATAAAACTTTTGGTGGTGGACCTGGAATGGTCATGAAAATCGTGCCTTTGGAATTAACTTTAGCTAAGGCTAAAGAAAATCAAGCGCAGCATGGAGTTAAGCAGCCTTTAGTGGTGTATTTATCACCGCAGGGTAAGCGTGTTGATCAAGCATTGATTAATCAATTAGCTGCAGATCAAGGCGTGATTTTTGTTTGTGGCCGCTATGAAGGAATTGACGAAAGATTTATTGAACGTAATGTTGATTTAGAAATTTCGTTGGGTGACTTTGTGGTATCAGGTGGAGAATTACCTGCAATGCTCTTAATTGATGCAATTGTTCGGCAAATCCCAGGAGCTATGAATAGTCAGGAATCAGTAACTAATGATTCATTTATGGATGGGTTATTAGATTGTCCGCATTATACTGTTCCACGTGATTATTGTGGTGCTGAGGTCCCTGAAGTATTATGTTCAGGTAATCATGAACAAATTAGAAAATGGCGTTTGCAACAAAGTTTATGGCGAACCTATCAACGGCGTCCAGAACTTTTAGATGGCAAACAGTTAACAAAAGAACAATCTCGGCTACTTGATGAAATGTTAAGTAGGAACAAGATTATAGGAAAAAAATAATGAATATCATTCAAATGTTAGAGCAAGAAGAAATTGCACGTTTAAATAAAACTATCCCTGAGTTTGCACCTGGTGATACAGTTGTAGTTCAAGTTAAAGTAAAAGAGGGCACTCGTGAGCGTTTACAGGCCTTTGAAGGTGTGGTAATTGCTAAACGTAACCGTGGTTTAAATTCTGCTTTCATCGTACGTAAAGTATCGGCTGGTGAAGGTGTTGAAAGAACATTCCAAACTTATTCTCCATTGGTTGACTCAATTGAAGTTAAACGCCGTGGTGATGTACGTCGCGCTAAATTATATTATTTACGTGACCGTTCAGGTAAATCTGCACGTATTAAAGAAAAATTGGTTAGAAAAGTTAAATAATAACTTTATTCTAGAAAAAAGCAGCCTTAGGCTGCTTTTTTTATTCTTGCTGTAATTTACCGTTAAGTAAATTTCCTTTGAGTTCTCCACCATTGCGTAAAATAACTTGGCTACCTGAGTTAGCAAACCCTATATTGCCTTTTACCTCGGAATGATCAATAATGATCGTAACTGGCTGTAGATTAGAGCTAATAATTTGACCAATAACTTTAGTACGATTGCTTAATTGAAGTGATGTTCCAGTAAATTCAATTCCTTTTGCAAAATAACTGTCACCAGTGCTAATATTTCCACCAATTTTAACTGATCCTTTAAAAGTAGAATCATCAGAAGTTAAGCTACCTCCAATATTAGTGTTATTTCTAACGGTTACTTTGGTTAAATTAGCATTACCTTTTATGTTTAGGTCTTCGCCAATTACCAATTTGGTTGCGGTTAAATCTGACTGGCTGGTAAGCGCTTCGAATTTATCATTATTTAATGTTACGTTGCTTTCAATAAGAGTAGCAGGCCCCATGTTGTCACCACTTGCTTCAGCAGTGGACGAAAACCCTCCAATGATAGTTGCGCATCCACTCATGATTACACCACTTAATAGTAAACTAATTAGGGTAAAAGTACCTCTTTTCATATATTATTCTTTCTAGGTTATTTATTATTTTTAATAGTGAGACAATAACGATTTTAAATAAAGTATTCTAAAGCATTATTCAAATATAAATCATGGAGTTCAGTTTTTGAGCCAATTGTTTTGCTTCATTATTCATGTCTAGCTTTTGCTGTGTTGTGACCAATTCACTTAAATTCACAACTTGTAATCCACTATAACCGCATGGATTAATATAGGTAAATGGAGTTTTATCCAAATTAAAGTTAAAACTTAAACCATGATAGCTGCAACCTTTGCGGATTTTAAGTCCAAGTGAAGCAATTTTCTTGCCGGCAACGTAAACACCTGGTGCATCACGGTCGCCATTTGCAGTTATTCCAAAATTTGCTAAATAATTAATTACAGCATTCTCAATTCGAGTAACTAATTCACGAATTGAAAAATCTAAACGCTTTATATCGATCAAAATATATACGATAATTTGTTGTGGTCCATGATAGGTAACTTGGCCACCACGGTCGCTACGGATAATTGGAATATCATGATCTTTAACTAAAATATGCTCTTCTTTACCAGCCAAGCCTAGCGTAAATACTGGGTCATGCTCTACGATCCAGAGCTCATCAGGTGTATCTGCATCACGTTGTTCAGTAAAGCTTTTCATTTGCTCCCAACATTCGTGGTAGCCAATTTTACCGACAAATTTAATTGTTGCTGGAGTCATTATAAAGTCATTTTAACTAATGGGTGATTATGTAATGCTTGATAAATTGTATCCAATTGTGCCTTGGATTCTGCTTGCATCATTACGGTTACTGCTAAATATTTGGCAGTGCTACTTTCTCGGCTTGTAACGTTACCTTCGGGGTCAAAATCTGCACAGTTTGCCGCAACAATTGCGCATACTTCATTGATTAACTCTGGTTGGTTATAACCCATTACCTTGAGATTAAATTCACAAGGAAATTCCATTAGTTCTTCAAGAGCTGATGGATTATTTGTTGTTGTCATTATTTTTGTCCTTTTGATGGTCATATTCTTCAATTAAATCATGATCTTGATTGCGAACCAGTGATTCTTGCAAATTTGGCAATGGTGGCAACTCATCTAAATTTTGCACGCCTAAATCATCCAAAAATTTATGTGTGGTAGCCAGTAGTTCAGGGCGGCCAGGAAGTTGCTTATGGCCAATTACTTCAATCCAGCCGCGTTCAAATAAAGTTTGGATAATCAAACTATTTACTGCTACTCCGCGTAAACTTTCAATTTCACCACGAGTTACAGGCTGGCGGTATGCAATAATGGCTAGAGTTTCCATTACCGCACGTGAGTAACGTGCTGGTTTGGTGGCGTAAAGTTTATTTAAGTAGCTTTGATATTCTGGTTTGGAGCGAAAGCGATATCCGCTAGCGACTTTAAGTAATTCAATGCCGCGTTCGCTATAATCAGCACTAATTTCATCGATGATTATCCGAATTCTATCATGGCTAATTTGATGATCAAATACCGCGGCTAATTGCTCATGGTCGATAATATCACTCGCGCTCAGTAAGCATGCTTCAATTACTTTTTTGATGTGTGAGAGTTGCTGCATAAAGTTAAATTAGATCCACAAAAATATTTCGTTGCTCGTCTTGATTAATACTAATTAGTCCTTCTTTACCAAGTTCTAAAATGGCAATAAAATTTACCACGATATATTGTACACCGAGTTGCAGCGGAAATAAAGCATAAAAATTAGATTTACCAGTTTCACGGAGTAGGCGGAGAATTTGACTCATTTGTTCACGTACCGATAATTCTTGCTTTTTGATATGGTGTTCTGCTTGAACTTTCAGGCTACGTAATAATAATGTATGCCAAGCTTTTTGTAAATCTTGTGGGAGAATATTTGGTAATTCAGCCTCAGTTTCTTCGATCATGACATCAACCCAAAGATAGTCACGATAAGCTTGGGGCATTTCATTAAGATTTAAACTGGCTTGTTTAATTTGCTCGTATTCAACTAACCGACGAATTAATTCTTGCCGCGGGTCTGCATCATCGTCATCTTCATCGGTAGCGCTAATTGGGCGTGGGAGCAAAATGCGTGATTTTATTTCTAATAATACTGCGGCCATGAGTAAATATTCGCTAGCAAGCTCGATATTTAAGACTTGCATTGCATGAATATAGGCTACATATTGATTAGTTATTTTGGTGATTGGGATTTGTAAAATATCTAAATTCTGTTTGCGGATCAGATAGAGCAGTAGATCCAATGGACCCTCAAACATATCCAAAAACACCTTGAGTGCTTCAGGCGGAATGTATAGATCATGGGGAAGATCGGTAAACTCTTGCTGATTGATGAGTATTGGAGACGCTTGCATTATCGATAATTCATTTTGGTATAAAGTTCGAATTTTAGCATATTAGCATAGCATAATTAAAACTGGGTAGCTTTATTGGTGCTTTTTGAGAAGTTAGTTTTCCAATAAAAGTAGCCAAAAATTAGGTTAGCCATTGCCGTTAGCATAAACAGCCACCATAAATTAATTACCATTAGTAGTATTCCACAAATTATAGTGGCAAGTAACATATATGTGGCATTGAGAATATTATTTACGGCTATTATTTGTGAGAAAATTGCCAGCGGCGAAATTAATTGTAATTCGTTGTAACAGGTAATTGAGTAAAATCCTGCCATAAATCCAATGCCGAAGATTAACAGGTAATCACAAATTCCATAAAAAGTTTTACTGAACTCAAGTGGATTTAATGCCACTGAAGTTTGTTTATGATTAAGGGCTAATAAAATTAGAGTTAGAATGGAAATTCCAATTATGCCATAAAGTATAAATTTTTTGTGTATTTCACCCTTGGAAATATAGGTACAAACTAAAGATCCAACCCCGATAGCGATAGAGAATTCAACTAATAAAATACTAAATATTTGCGCTGACCCACCTAGGTAGTGTTTGGTTAAGAGTGCCATTTGGGTGGTATAAACTAGTCCCAATGTCCAAAACCAGCCAATTGTATGTAATGTATTTTTTAGGTTCTGATCACGGGTTATCTCACGATATAAATCATAGTTATCTTTAAATAAATTCCAGTGAAAGCTTACTTTGCTACCAATTGTTGGAACTTTCTCTAGGTGCAGGCTAAAGATTAGACCACAAAATGTGGCACTAACTAAAACCCCAATAACGATATTTGTTTGTGAGCTACTCATAAACCAGCTGCCAATAATTTGTCCAACTAGGACTGCTATGAAACTTCCAACTTCGATGTAACTATTGGCGATTAGTAGTTTTTTGCGACTGGTAAAGTACTGCGGCAAAATAGAATATTTAATTGGACTAAAAAATGTTGAATGAGTGCTCATGGCAAGTATTGCAATTAGCATAAGCCAGATATTTTTATAAATGATACCACCACATGCCGTTAAAGTAATGAATATTTCACAGAACTTTATAACGCGAATTAAGTAGATTTTATTTATGCTATCGGCGAGTTTACCTGCATAAGATGCAAATAAGAAAAATGGTAGTATGAACAGCATGGTGGAAATATTAATTGCAACCCCAGAGCTAAAGCCACCCAGCTCCATGCCTTTAAATGCCAACATGACTAAAATAGCATTTTTTAATAAATTATCGTTCATTGCATTAAGAAATTGGATGCTAAATAATCCAGAGAACTTTTTACTATTTAAAAGTGATTCATTCATTAGCAGACCCATAAATCAAAAATATCACTGGTTATATCGTGAGAGCCCTCTGGCAGAAATTCGGCGGGGATCGCAAAATCATATCCCAGTTTCAGGGACATGTCTTTTAGGGCTTGGTTATCTGTAACCTCAAAAATTTTTTTTAGTTTATTCAGTTGTTTATTTACTGCACTGGCGGAAATTATGATTCCAAAGCGAGCTAACCATGATGAAACCTCGGTGTAAGAATAGTTGCGTGCATAGAGATAAATTATCATTTGTTGCATACGAGTAAGTTCTGCTTGTTGTAATTCATCCCTGTTAGTTGGATAGCTGTTTACGCCATGAAATTTAGCCCCAAGGTTGGCTAGGCGTGCTATTGTAAATGGTTTATATTGTAGATGTAAGCAAATGAGCTTACCATTGGAATCAAAGATTGGAGTTTTATAAACAATATTTGCAATTGATAATGTTTGGCTATGATTAATCTCAAGGTAAATTCGCTTTTGATTGAGTGTAATAATTTCATGATGTTGTTGCTGTATTTGTTTGGCGAATTTCTGATACATGCCAAATTTTGGTATGTTATTTGCGGTAATATCTGTGTTAAGTAATTGTTCAGACGTCGTATCTTCTATTTCGCAAAAAGTGCTATTAACGTAAACTATCTTATTATTTTCGTCTAGTAATATGCATGGCATGCCAAGGCTGTCGCTTATTAAGTCTAGGCTATGCATATATTCTACAAGTGTAGTTTGGGTTTTTATTCTAGGTAATGGTGTATGATTTAATTTCATTAGTCTTCCACTAAGCAACTTTATATAGCTATTTTACACTAACTTAATGATGCTTAATTAAATTTTGCTTTTCTTTGTACCGGAAGTTGTATTATATGTCGAATCCTAAGCGTAGAGGATTGTAACGCTTTTGTCTGAGTTGTAATAAAACAATCATTTCTTATATCTTGGTATAGTGTAGATGCTTACTTTATGGTTCATGATGGGTAGATTTAATTAAATCAGATGTTTATAATTGCCGATGTGAGATTAAATATCGTCACATCGGCAATATTTTATTTATTTCTGCTAGATCTCAAATCATTGGCAAATTATGCTTATTTGTTTGCATTAGGATTTAATTGTGCTGCAGGTACTGCCATAGCTTGTAGCTCTTCAAGTGGCATAGTGCTACCAATTGCTGGAGACATTTGTGTGACAATATTATTCATTTCATCTTTATACATGTATTGTACGCTATAGCCAACTTGAGTTTGAACAGGTTTGTATGCGGTTGAGCATTGGTTACTTGAGCCATGGCGAGCAACGTAATCCGGTTGATTTGAACGTTGTATTTCACGTCCAATTAACGCTCCACCAACGCCACCTGCGATTGCACCAACAGCAGTTCCACCACCTCCACCATGTACTTGGTTACCAATAACACCACCAGCTACAGCACCAGTTGCACCGCCAATTAATGCACCTTCAGTGCCATTTTTTTGGTTTGCAACATATGTGGTAGTACCAACGCGATGGCAATCTTGGTAAGGTTGTTGAGTGGTAACGTAATTGGGGCTAACTGCAATAATTTGCGCATTGCTATTTTTAGTGAGTAGAAAGATGGCGCCGACACCAATCGCTATAATTGCAATGGCACCTAGAGCTAATAAAAGAGTTTTATTCGATTTGTTTGGTCGCTGATCACTATAATCATCATAATAATCTTGGCGTTGACGACTGTTAGGTGCATATTCATCACGATTTTTTTGGCGTGGGTTGTCTGGACGACGTGATGATCGTTGTTGTGGATAGTTATTATAGTCATCATCAGAATAATTAGCGCGTTGTTCTTGACGATTGCGTTGGCGTGAGTTTACTTGCGGCTCGTCTTGGTCATAATAATTATCTTCAGTGAAATCATCATTGCGTGTTTGTCGAGTATTTCTTGGTGTGTTGCGCGTGCGGTTTGGATTGCGACTATTGTTTGAGTTAGTATTGTTCATGTTACTCACTTGAAATTATTATGGTGTATAAAATATTGCCGTGTAATGCTAAATCAGTATGATTATTTTAGGCAACCCTTAATTATAATTTATGCTTGATAAAAATTCAACCTACTACAGGAATAGTATTAACATTTGTACTAATTTTAATTTAGATTGTTATTTTATGCTGCATTAAATGAGTTTTGTTGAATTCTCTTGACAGGTATTCACGTTTGGAGCTTAACTTATTAGTATGGTTTATTGAAGTTAATTATTTAGGTATTGGTTAGTTAGTAGTGGCATAATCTTGCGCTGAAGTAAATTTGAAATTATGATAGGGTTAGTTTAGATATGAAAAAAATTCTTGCAATATTAACAGCTGTTTCTGCGGTAAGTACTTATGCGGGTAGTCCATACGTTGATGCAAATATTGGTGTTATGACCAACAATAGTGATTTAGCCTTGAATCTTGATGCAGGTTATATGTTTAATAAATTTCTTGGTCTTGAAGGTGGTTTTACTGGCAGTAATGGTTATACTCTATATGATGGTGCTGCAAAAGGTGTTTTACCATTAGGAATTATTGATCTATATGGTAAGATTGGTATGGGTGTTTCATCATGGAGTGGAGGTAGCTCACAAACTGGATTATTGTACGGTGCTGGAGTTGCATTTCCAATTGCGCCAATGTTTCAATTACATATTGAAGACTACGCAATGTCCGGTAACGGAAATCCTAATTTCTTAATGTTTGGTGGTCAATTTACGTTTTGATGTTCCAGATTAAATGTTTAGATATTAATTTTTAGAGTGTGCAATATATGGTTAGTGTAATTACGATTGATGGACCAGCATCCTCTGGTAAAGGTACGGTAGCTAAAATTTTAGCAAATCAACTTGGCTTTGCCTACTTGGAGTCAGGTGCTATTTATCGGGCTTTAGGTTGGTGGGTAAATAAGCATTACCCACAAGAACAAGTTACGGATCAACAAGTTTTAGACTTAATTGATAGTATGAAATTAGAGTTTAAAGATGGTTTAATTTGGCTAAATCAAGAAAATGTGACTGAGCAATTACGCGATGAGAAGATTGGGATGTTGGCATCTAAATACAGCGCAATTGCTGAAGTTCGTGCGCGATTATTGCAATTTCAGCGAGATTTTGCCAAATCTCCTGGCTTGGTTACTGATGGTCGAGATATGGGCAGCGTTGTTTTCCCTGGCGCTAGTTTAAAGGTGTTTTTGACTGCTAGTGCAGAAAAAAGAGCCGAAAGACGCTATAAGCAGTTGCAGCAGTTTGATAAAAGTGCTACAATTGGGGCTATTTTGCAGGATATATTGACTCGTGATGAACAGGACTCCAAGCGGAGTGTTGCTCCTTTGAGTTATGATTCTTCATTTAGAGTGTTAGATAATTCTGAGCTGAGTATTAATGAAACAATTGGTTTAATTAAATCTTGGTTGTGCAAATAATTTAATGCTGTTATTAGTGGTGCATCACATAATGTGGTGTGTTGATTTAATTTTTATTTTTTTAGTGGTAAGATATTGTGGAAAGTTTTGCAAGTCTTTTTGAACAACATTCATTGCAATTAGAAATGCGTGAAGGTGAAGTTGTTGATGCAATCGTTGTTGGTGTTGATCATAAATATGTAACAGTTACAGCTGGTTTAAAATCTGAAGCATCTATTTCAGTTAGTGAATTTAAAGATGACAAAGGTGAAGTTGAAGTTAAAGTTGGTGACGTAGTTAAAGTTGCTATTGAAGCTATTGAAGATGGCTATGGTGAAACACGTTTATCACGTGATAAAGCTCGTCGTATTGCGGCGTGGGAAGAATTAGAAGGCGCGTTAACGCGTGGTGATATCTTAAATGGTATGGTTTATGGTCGCGTTAAAGGCGGTCTTGGTGTTATGTACAAAAACGTACGCCTATTCTTACCAGGTTCATTGATTGATACACGTACTGTGCGTGATTTTGCACCGTACGATAATAAAGAAGTTGAATTTAAAGTAATTAAAGTAGATCGTCGTCGCAATAATATCGTGATTTCACGTAAAGCTGTTTTAGTTGAAAAAACTGGCGAAGATAGCAAAGCGATTATTGAGAAAATGCAAGAAGGTAATGTGGTTCAAGGTATTGTTAAAAATATCACGGATTACGGCGCATTCGTTGATCTTGGTGGAATTGATGGTTTATTATACATCACTGATTTATCATGGAAACGTGTTAAACATCCATCAGAAGTATTATCTGTAGGTCAAGAAATTGAAGCTAAAGTATTGAAATTCGATCAAGAAAAACATCGCGTTTCTTTAGGTTTAAAACAATTATCAAATGATCCATGGGTTGGAATTGCAGAACGCTTCCCAGCAGGTACTCGTTTACATGGTAAAGTGTCAAACTTGACTGACTACGGAGCATTCGTTGAATTAGAGCCAGGTATCGAAGGTTTAGTTCACGTATCTGAAATGGATTGGACTAACAAAAATGTTAACCCATCTAAATTAGTTAAATACGGTGACGAAATTCACGTACAAATTCTTGAAATTGATGCAGATAAACGTCGTATTAGCCTAGGTATGAAACAATGCCAAGCTAATCCATGGACTGATTTTGCTGATAAATTCAAGAAAAATGATCGTGTAGCTGGTCAAATTCGTTCAATTACTGACTTCGGACTATTCATTGGTCTTGATGGCGGAATTGACGGTTTAGTTCATGTATCTGATATTTCTTGGACTTTATCTGGTGATGCGGCAATCCGTAACTACAAAAAAGGTCAAGATGTTGAAGCTGTGATTATTTCTGTTGATGTTGAGAAAGAGCGTATTGCTTTAGGTATCAAACAACTTGATAATGATCCATATGCAATGTTCTTGAATAATAATGATAAAGGTGCGATTGTAACTGGAACAGTTAAAGAAGTTTCAGCTGAGCAAGCTACTTTAGAATTAGTTGATGGAATTGAAGCAGTTTTAGCAGCTCGTGAGTCTTCAAATGAGCGTGTTGATGATTTAACTAAAACGTTAAATGTTGGTGACAAACTTGAAGTTATGATTACAAATATTGATCGTAAATCACGTGTGATTAATGTATCAGTTCGTGCTAAAGATTCAAGAGAAGAAGCTGATGCAGTGAAAAAAGTTAGACAAGCTGAAAAATCTTCAGGTACAACTAACTTAGGTTCATTGTTACAGGATAAATTGTCACAAGGATAAGCATGAATCGCTCAGATATTATTAAAAAGATCTCTGAGCTTTACCCGAAGCTAAGCCGAAAAGAAGTTGAGTTAATAGTAAAAGAATTATTTACTTCAATGGCATCAAGCATAGCAACGGGTAAGCGCATAGAGATACGCGGTTTTGGTTGTTTTTCACTTAAACATCGTGCGGCGGGTAAAGTGCGTAACCCACGTCATGGTGTGGCAGTTGAGTCTGGCGAGCGCCATGTGGTGTATTTCCGGGCTGGCAAAGAACTAAGAGAGCGAGTGGATATCTTTAATAAATAAAGATTTCCAAGGAAACCCACCACTTTATTGGTGGGTTTTTTTATATTTATAGTATAATTTGTATACATGGAGGCGATATGTATTAATTAAAGTTATTTCATGAATTGGCTTGTTTATAGTTTTGGATTTAAACCTTTCAATAGATTAGCAGATATGATAAATTAAGTTATTATTGGATGAATTTAATTGGATCGATAGGTTTAGATTTATTAAGAAGACAATAGAGATTATGATGCTTATAGCTTATCTTATTTTAAATAATCTGTTTATTTAGAAATGCTATTTAAAATGAAAAAAAATGGTTTTACAATCATTGAATTATTAATTGCAAGTGCTGTAATCGGAATCTTAGCTGCGATTGCGATCCCTGCGTATTCTTCATATATTGCACGTGCAAAAATTAGTGAAGGATATAGTTATGCGAGTTTCTATACTGTAGCGACAGCAGAGTATTATCAAGAGCATGGGACATTTCCAAATAGCTTGAATCAATTAAATATTAATGGTCAAGAACAAAGCTCACGTTTTGTTAATAAAATTTGTTTGCAAAACTCTGGAGCCTTTCAAGCTATATTTGATGGTGACCCGATTAAAGGAGCTTTGCAGTATGTTCCCGAGGTAACTTCTGGTGGTGCAGTACGTTGGTCATGCTATGGTATTGAAATTCCCGAGAAATATATTCCTACTCAATGTCAAAATACCGATATTACCTATAATAAAAATGGACTTTTGATTATTAATCGGGTGGTTAATGGAGCTTCGACATTATTAGCATATGGTTATCCCTGCCCAGAATATGCTTCAACCAGTACTGCTTCAGTCTTAACTGATTCTGGTATTGACTTTGTACAAAACATGTATGTTTATATGCGAGATAACTTTGGTTACTCACCAGATAAGGTTGCATTAGTCTATAATAGTTATTCACAATATTTTAAAGATATGCAGGAATCGTGGAAAATTCAAAATCCTACAGATAATCCATATCGTGATTTGCAATGTGGGTCTGGTTATAGCCCAGGATATAATTACGGAATTATGATTGAAGTTGGTAATGTGTCTACTTCTGGTGTTTGTCCTGCATCAGCGCCAATTATTTGGAATTGCCAAAGAATGGTTACTAAAAATGGCGTGACTGCATTTGAAGTTGATCCAACTTCACGTTGGACATGCGGTCCACGTCAGGACACTGGGCTTATTTATTGACTTTGCTGGGTTTTATTTGCCGAATGAAGCCGGTTAGATGATTTTGGATCTCTGAATATTTCAGAGATCTTTTTAGCTGTTAATGATGAAATAGCTTGTTGTGGTTTATCCTGTCAACATTCTTATGCATTATTTCTTGATATTAATTTCTGGTATAATCGGCTTGTGTGTGTTGTTAATATATATCTGTCCATGTATTGCTGCCATTGTACAAATTTAATTGGGATGTTATTATCAGTTTAGTTTTGAAGTTTTTTCAAATTTTATACTTAGCTATAGCAGTAGTCGTGGTTGGTTGTGGTTCGGATAAATCTTTATCAACGCCATTGCCAAGCGGTGCTACGTTAATTACCATTGATGGAACATCTGTTGTACCAAGTTTTGATGGTATGCCAACTACGAGCGTGGTTTATGTGCATAACAATAGCAATGTAACTATTAGTGGGATTAGTTATACGACAGCAAATAATCTTAATAGCCAAAAAGCCTTTTTAGATTCAGCTAGTATTTTGGCATGTCAAAGCATTTTAGCTGGGCAGTCTTGCCCATTAAAATTCACCACACCAGAAATTTCTCTCCTTGATATGCAGGGGTCAACAGTCATTACTGCGACTTATACTGTTAAAAATTATAATAGTGATCAATCAAATACATTCAGTCAAATTATTAGCTATCAACGTGTTCCAGATTTAACGGCAAGTGGTGTAATCTTTCACTCTGGTGTCACTCTGAATGGTGCAGGTAATTCAACGGCGTATGGTGTACTTTATTTTTATTATGGTGGCGGTGAACAGGATTATACTTTAAGTAATTTATTGGTAAGTGAATCTGCTGTTAGCATTCTTCAAGGTAATTTCTCCAATAAGCAACTTAAGGCTAATTCTGTGTACGACGTGGAAGTTAGTGCTGATGTTGTACCACGATTAAATGAAAGTAACACTGCTCATACTAATTCCGCAACTAATCAAATAGATTTGACCAAATCTAATCAATCTGTAACGTCTCGGGCACCGTTATCTGTTGCTAATTTGAGTGTTTATCCTGAAAATAGTGGTGCAGTCCTAGTCGGTGGCTTGGTGCCAATTATTGACTCGTCGGTTACAAATCAAATTGGTATAATGTATTTAGCTAATTTAGGAGGAACTCTCGCAAGTCTTGGCAAAATCATTTTACCTAATGGCCTTACGCGTTCAAGCGGTGCTAATGACTGTGGCGCGACCTTGGCTTCAGGAGCTAGCTGTACTATATATTTTAATCTACCTCCAGATGGTGG
>JACCDZ010991065.1_pt1 | contig 84474 bp, 120 predicted proteins | sample 7449551 | NCBI WGS metagenome assembly JACCDZ01 (sample SAMN15323452, study PRJNA562643) | freshwater metagenome | isolation source: river surface water | place: USA:Blue River Watershed | collected 2017-08-18
ACTTTCGAGCGCGTTCTGCCTAAGAAGAATGGTGCCGACATTGAAACCCACAAGAGTGGTGATATGCAGGCTACTATCAAGGGTAAAGTCGTTGGTTACTTCTGGGAAGCGGAAGGTGTTGGTTACTTCTTCGAGTCGCCTAAGGATTTTGCTTCTTTCTTGAAGAAAGCGGAGAAAGGTGAGTTCGGCGAAGCTACCGAGAAGAAAGAAAAGAAGAGCAAAAAAGGCGCTAAGGGTAAGAAGAAAGGCAAAGACTCTGACACACCTGCTAAAGGCCGTCGCCGTCGCGCAGTGGTGGATGACGAGGGAGATAACGAAGAACCGAATATCGACCTCGACGAAATTGTAAACGAGGATGCTTCTAATTCTGCAAATGCTTTGGAAGTTTTGAAAGTCTTGAAGAAGGAAATCAAGCGCGTAAAAGTGAAATCCGAGAATATCAATGACCTCGTTGGCGTGATTGAAGACTACTTGAAGGAAGCTAAGAAAGAGAAGCCGTCTGCGGGAAAAAGCCCCAAGGCTACGCACAAGGGTAAGCACGTAGACGAAGACTCTGAAGAAGACGTACCCAAGAAGGGTAAAGGTAAGGGTAAGAAGGCGAAGCCCGTACCGCGTCGTAAGCCGAAGTCTGCTTCTAGCGCTTCAGACACTTCTTCTAGCTCGGGCAACGACTCCTCGGATGCTTCTGATTCTAAGAAGAAATCCAAAAAGGCTAAGTCTGCTTCCTCCAGCGAAAATGACGCCGTGCCTTCTAGTTCCTCGTCCGACGATTCTTCCGATGACTAATTAAGACTGGCACAAGGACGTGCCCCTACATGAGTTGAAAGGATAATTGTATCGTCGGATATTTGAATACGAAAACTGTAAAGTAAGTTACTTGATACCCAAGTTACAAATTCCATTTTTCAACAAAGAAAAGACCAGAGGAAATTATGTCTACACAAGAAAAGGCTTTGTCTGCTGAAAGCAAAAAAGTAAATGATGCTAAGGCCCCTGCTAAGGAAGCAGCCAAGACTCCGACAGCAGCGTCACAGCCCGTGTATATTAGCAAGGTGAAAGCAAACTTTCATCTTATCATTCAACCCACAAAGATTTTCGAGGCTACAGACCCAGACCGCGTAACTCTACTGCTCGACGGTGAAGAGAAGGAAGCTCATGTTTTTGACCCCTTCGACATTGTTTCCGTGGTGCCAAAAAATATCAACTTGAATCCGCAGCCTGAGAAGATTGCAGGATTCTTTCGACTGACACTATTTCCGGCGCTGAACCTTATTTCAGAGTTCAACCAGAACGCGGTTAACGGTTTGCTGAAAATCGGTACAGCCAAAGAAACAGAAACTTTCTATAAGGAGCTGGCAGTTGCTCTGTCAAAGAAAGTGGACGCAGTGATGCCAAGCGTGTCCGGCTATCTTTCCAAGTCGGTACAAGTTAGCAAAGCCGCAGATAATTCTGCTTCTTTTGATTGGAACATTGATATTTTTGCTTTTTATCGCTATCGCGGTGCTTTGGTGGAAGACGTAGTTCCACATGTCACCACTATTATTAATGCTGTGCACGGGCTTAAGTCTAATGGCAAGCCGGCTAAGAACCCGGCACTCCCTAATACCGGGCTTACTATTTCTATCGCAGTAGACGCCCAGGAGGCCCACACACTTGCTACTGGTGTTGACCTGAGTAACTTTGAGTACTCTACATCTTTTGGCAGTAGCTTGTATACACCAACCACGAAGGCGCTGAGGAAAACGCTGTTCGGCGCTAGCCCGTACAACGCAGAGGAAGTAATACCGCTTCTCATCTTTACCAAAGAAGCATAAGTAAGTGCTTAAGAAAGGGGAGCAATTGCTCCCCTTTCGCTATTTATAGAAGACACTTTTTACATAACAAGGAGAGTAATATGCCACAGTCTACGTGGATATTTTCGGATAAGTTTAGTGTCGAGTACTCTGGAGAAGCACCTCGAGTTATACTCATTAGGGGTTTCCACAATACTGGAAAGACAGAACTTGCAAAATACTTTTGTCGAGCCGACCCAAGTCACATGACAGTTCACCTAGAGACTGACATGTTTATGACTAATAGAAACGGGGAACGTGTCTTTAAAAAAGAAAAGTTACATGACGCCCACCAGTGGGTACGAGACACAGCCGGCATTCTACTTAACACGGGCCACTCTGTAGTTATATCAAACACGTTTATACGATTGTGGGAGCTAGACCGCTACATAGTGTTAGCATCTACCCGGGGTTTAGACTACGCAATCCTCAAGACGCAGTTTGAATATCCCAACGTAAAAGCCCACCCAATAACTCTTCTACAGTCACAGCGGGCTAGCTATGAAGCTTATACATAAGCTGACCTTCGAGAAGTATACGGAAAAGACACGAGAAGACTTGCGCGATGGTGCATTCCTTTGCACGCGGTATCATTTATTTATCCCAGGCTATTTCAACATAAAGTTTTACGATTCTGTTTTAACAGGGGCGAGGTTAGATGGCTGGAACATAGATGTACCTAAGACAGAAATGTTTATAGCATTTCTTGGGGACGAAGCTGTTGCTGTGCTTATGTTTCTAAAGCGGACTGATAGAAAGCCTAACTTGGCGTCATGTTTTGTTGTAAGTAAGCACCGTAGAAAAGGCTTTGCTACTAAGTTGTGGTTGTATGCACGAGAAAACACGCGGCGTAAAGTTTTCGTAGCGCAGACAAGCCGTCCTGACGGAATAGCCTTCTACAATAAGGTAGGAGTTGATGCACGTTGAAAAATATGGTGATTGGTATTACGCAGTCAAAAGCGCAGGCCTCGTTATAGTAAACTTCTGTGCCTTCGACACTAACTCAAATTTTTACGGCAAATACACATGGCCGTGCAAAGGAGGATTCATAATGGCTAAGCCAACCCCTTACATTCCAGAAGAAATACGTTTGGACGTTACAGCTATTGCGGACATATCCCGCATATGGGTAATGAACCCAGATTCAAGTAATATCAAACACGCGGCATACGATTTTCTCAACGAGCACTTGTATCTAACCTTCCACTCGAAGGAAGACGACGAGCGCCCCACTATTTATCGTTACCCGGAAGTGCCTATTGAATACTGGGTGGGGATGACGCAGGCTGAAAGCGTAGGCGCTTACTTCCAAAAAACTAAAAAACTTCTAGTAGGATACGCACTGATAAAGCTTAAGAAGGTAAAGAAAAAATGACACGAATAAATGTTATCCCAGTGGAAAAACTTCACGACAAGCATCTTAGAGGGGAGTACCGTGAGATAACACGCCCATTTAAAAAGGTAAGAGCGCGGCAACAGAAGGGTCAGACGCCAGAGGATGTTAAAGGCCCAAAAGACTACGTACTAGGACGCGGGCACGAAACATTCTTTTTCACTAGGCTGAAGTTTGTAACTAACAGATATAAAGAGCTAACAAAGGAAATGCGGCGCCGAGGATTTAATGCGTCACCTGTAAAAATATCCAAGTTAACAAAGGGGATAGACGCTGGCTGGATGGGGGACTACAAGCCTACAAAAGCTGCTATACGCCTGAATAAGCAGCGAATTAGGGAAAGACTCGCTGAAATAAAAGACTAACTTTATGCTTGTGCACTGTAAGAAGCTATACTGGTGTAAGCGTGAGAAACCCGCTGTACCTAAAGCCTAGAATTCAGTGTTGTTATCTGCAAAACTATGCTATAATGTAGACGTGACAGAAGTAAGTAAAACACTAACATAAAGTTTGACTGAGGAAATCGTTATGAAGATGCTCCCTTGTATCGCCTTGTGTATTGTCTCTGGATTTAGTTTTGCGGCGGGTACTGTTGTAAGTAAGACTTACGCCCTGCCTGATGGTACCCCGCTGATTTACGTAGCAGCTACGGCATCCAACTCGGATGGTTCGTACTACGCGCTAGCACAAGTTGTCTCTCCAACGGATATTTCAAATAGTCAACTCGCCTTGGTTAGAGTTAAGAAGGACGGTTTTGAAGTAAAACACACCTTCGACAAGGTTTATACAAACGGCGGGGCAAGCGTGGACACCTCGGCGCTGAACGAAGGTAAATTGTTTGTAGCCTCTGATGGTACCGTCTACGGGTTGATGGGATACCAAACAGACAAAACTTATTTTTTCTATTCGTACTCGGAGTCTACGGGCTACAAAAAGATTAGTAATGTTTATTATCCAATTACTGCTCTTGGGGAGTTGAGCGACGGAACGATATACGGGTTGACCCGAGCTTACTTCACTTACAAGAGTGGCGTGTTTAAGCCTCAAGTAGAGATAGCAGGCCCCTTGGAAACAAAAAAATATCCGGCGATACCAAAAATAAACTTAGACCCGCACTATATTATAGGGCAGTCCAACGGTACTTTCTTTTCAGAAAAACCTATATCTTTACATAACTCGGGGTATGGCTCTGGAGAAACTCTGCCCGGTAACGAACTGTACTCCTTTACTATTTCTGGTAATAATATTACTAACTATAAGCTGCTGCACAAGTTTGCTAGCACAAATGGTGAGACTAAAGCGGGCAACGGCTTTACTAGCCCGCATGGGTACAACGTTAAGTGGGTGTATAAGAATAAAGATGGCGTATTGATTGGGCAAACCGAAGACGAAGGGCAATACGGATATGGTACTCTTTTCAAAATCGAGAACGGTACTTTCTCCGTGTTAAAACACTTCTTAGTAACAGACATTAACGACGTTAAGGATATTTCTACGCAGGAAAAGATTGTTGAGCTAAAGGATGGTTCTATACTTGTAGGTGGTAGAACCACTATAGTACGCATTAATCCAAAAACTAATGTGTATGAAACACTGATTAACAACTGCCCGCTCTGTGCGCTCACTCAGGTTAACGCCGACACCGCACTAGCTATTACGCCTTACGATAGTTACTACGAAAAGTTTTGGGGTAAGAATGGTTCAATTATTTCTTACAAGATAGTTGATGAGACTACACCACCCGACGTAGGAACACCTTCTATTGCTACAGGCGGTAATAGCTTCAGCGTATTTGAAGGAGAAACAGTTTCTTTCTCTTGGGCTGCCACCAACGTTTCGTCCTGCATAGCTCTTAACGACTGGTCTGGTCCTAAAGAATTGTCTGGTACTTATACCTATGTAGCAGCAAAAACCAGCCAGTTTGCATTGAAGTGCACTAACGGCGTAGACGACGTTTATACAAACTTTAGTGTTAATGTAACACCAAAAGCAGAAGACCCTATTAACCCAGGCGACAAGGAAGTTATACCGATTAAAGAAAGCGAGGTACAAAAGCCGGCTAGTAGCTCGGGCGGCTCAATTTCTTTCTTTAACCTGCTACTTTTGGCTGTGCTGATTGTACGACGAATAAAAGCATAAGGACATAACATGTACGGTAAGATTAAAACGCGGGGCGCGCTTAATACGCCCGCCTCGCGCTTTTTAAAAGCAGCACTAAACCAACTTTCAAAAATCATCGCTTGGTTACTAGTCGCCGTAGTAGTAGCGTATGAAATGCACATTATATAGTGAGGGAAGTCTATGGAAGTTTCAGAAGAAAATCTTGTTCGGTGTATAAAGCGCCTTAAGAAGTATGACGACAGGTACTATAATAGCGCGTCTCCACTGGTTGAGGATAAAGAGTACGACCGATTCCGCGATGAAGTCCACAAGGTAGCTAAGAAAGCAAAAAACAAAGAAGCTCTGGCCTATTTCAAAACAGTGCGCGCACCAGTACGCGAGTCAAAGCGAACTGAAAATCTCCCAATTGTGCTAGGCTCGCTGAAGAAGGCCAAGAACGATTCCAACGCCATGTACAACTTCGTGGCTAGCGTGCTGAAAGCGTCTAAGGCCCTAAGTGGTACTATGACCGACTCTAACATACGCAAACATTATAAAAAGTTGGTCTCATATGTCATAAGCCCGAAGCTGGACGGCCTAACTTTTCTTCTGCATTACGAGTACGGCGAACTAGTAGCTGCCTATTCAGGCGGCGATGGTATTAGAGGCCAGCTAAAAACCCTACACGCAAAAATGCTGATAGAGAAAGGTTTAATCCCAGAAAAAATCTCGCACGAAAATCCTAGGTACGTCGTTGGCGAAATAGTGTGCTCAAAGAAAAAATTTCAGGATGTAGTGACCGCGCAGAAGAAAAAAGATGGTACTAGCAACTACAACGAAGTGCGCAACGCTGCCTCCGGCTGGGTGAATGCTGACAAGCCTTCAAAAGACTTGTTAGCCGCTATCTCTTTTGTTGCGTATGAAATAAAGACGCCTGACGGTGATTTGGGAGTAACCCGTAACCTGAAAAAGTTAGACTTCGGAGCAGCACTGAAGGCGAACAAGCTAAACACTATTTCAACCCTGAAGAAGTGGGGATTTGAGACCTACGCGGGCTCCAAGTTCATGCACGTAGTTTCTGCGGTAGATTTTGACGACGCATTCAGGAATATTTTAGACAGCATGCTGGATAAAGTAGATAGCTATGAGTACCCGCTAGACGGCATCGTTGTAGAAGTGTCTGACTCGCATTTACGCGCTGCAATGGGCACTGCCCGCAACGGTACTCCAAAATACGCTGTAGCTTATAAAGTATCTGCGGACGCCGCAGTTAAAGCCGGCAAAGGCAATACCACTAGAGTTACTAAGATTGGCGTAACAACGTCAAAGATTGGTGCGCTAAAGCCTACGCTGCATTATGACCCAATTAAAATAGGAAACGCTACCTACAAAAAAGCCACTGGCAATAACTTCTCTTACCTGTTGAAACACGGCATCGGCGTCGGTACACAGATTGCTATTGTGAAAGCAGGTGACGTTATACCTAAAGCTTATTTTGCAGACACCAATAAAGCTAAAGCAAAAGATATTTTTCCTAAGAAGTGTAAGTGTGGCGCGAAAGCCGTAGAAGTTCATGATGCTAACGGAAAAATGCTGACAGACTTGTATTGTGAGCTTGGTGCCACCTGCGTAGAAGCAAAGCGCGAACAACTAAAGTTTGCTATAAAGGCTACCCAAGTCATAGGTCTTGGCAAGAAAAATATAGCCAAACTTTTTGACGCGGGACATACTGACATTTTGAGTCTGGCGGAAGCTGCTATAGATAAAAAGGAAGCAAAGAAGTTGCTCAAGATAGAAGGCTTCGGGGAGTCCATGTTGTCTACTCTTTCTATTGGTTTGCCCAGCAAGTTGACATACATGAAGTTTGCCGACCTGATGGTTATGAGCAATGTGTTCAACCGCCCAGGGCTTTCGCTTGCGCGCGCTGCTTTTTCTGACCACGAACCCGCGTTGAAGTCTGCTACCAAAGAAAAAACCATTTCTAAGTCAGACTGCATAAAGATGCTTGGAAAAGAAAAAGGAAAGCTGCTACACCAGAACTTCCCCGAATGGCTGCGTTTCTACAAACGTTACAAGAAGATAACGGAGCTGTCATAAATGGTTAAAGCGGGAGAGTTTTGCCATGACTACTATGAGATTCCTATAGACCCCGAAGACTATTCACGATTCAAAAGCAGGAGTAAACGAGTATATGAAACCTTAGTGCACGCGATAGCAACAACCTCAAATCTGTAAAGTAAAATCACTCAAGGAGAATCACCATGGCTATTACCAAAGATAAAAAGAAGTCTAGCAGCAAGTCTAAACCCAAGCATGCTAGTTCCTCTAGTGCCTCAAGCTCCAGCTCCTCCAGCGATGACAGCCGCACCAAGAAAAAGTCTTCTTCTAAGGATAAGTCGAAAGCCAAAAAGAAGAAAACAGAAGCGGCTACTTTTGTAGTAGAACAAGAATTCCGTGGGTCTAAGACACTTGGAATTTTTGAAGGCGAAGAGGGCGACGACACAGAAGGAAAGTTTCCTGTGATTGCCTTCGGCCTAAAGAAAGCAAAAGCCATAGTCAAGCACCTTGACGAAATCAAGGTTTGGATAGAAGAGCAGGAATAAATGTCTCCGCATGAAATAAGAGTGGCTTTTGCCAGAAACTTCAGAAAAGCGTTCTTTCGAGGGCGCTTTATATTTTTCTCTCTTGGAGACCCCTACTACCTAAAGAAACTCCTGTCTACAGTACACACATATGTGTACGCTTCTATCCTGTTAGCACTTACGCTGACCTATTCTGAAACAGACCTAGCTATAACTTTTTTTGTTTTAATACTGACTACTCTATCTTCTATTTGCTACGTCCATTACTTATTGGAGAGAATAGCAAGTCTAAAGAGCATTTTATCTGTGGAACAGACAAAATCCATGCTTAAAGACAACACTATAAGGGAAACTCTTTTCCACAAGAAGGAGTTGCAATACAAGATAGATAAGTTAACTAACCCAGGACACGTCAGTAACTTAGTCATACCGTCCACTTCGCTTAAAGTGCCACGCCCCGAATATACACCAACGGGTAAAATAGACACTTTAAAAAAGAAAAAACCACTTGTAAAAAGGATTCCGTAATAATGTCGAGTATGAATGAAGACCGCTATGTAGACCCAGTTGACATTGCGGCTCGAAACACAGAGCAGATGATGGCAGACGCACTAAACGCGCACAAAGAAAACTCTAAGTACAGACTACCTTATACTGGTAAATGTTGGTTTTGTTCGGAATCAGTAAAAAAAGCAGCGTTGTTTTGTAAACCCAGTAAACAAGACGTTGCAGACGGCTATTCGTGCGCCGCCGAATACGAGAGACTAAAAGACGCTCAGAAACGCAACGGCAAAAAATGAGAGGGCATCATGCAAGAAAAACCAAAGTTGAAGCTTCGCGCTAAAAAACCACTCGTAGAAAAAGTTGCACAAAAAACTGAGCTATCGCCAAGATACTGCTACGAGATAAAGTATTCCAGTATTAACTCCGAGCAATACCAACACCTAAAAAATACTAAAACACTAGAGGAGGCCCGGGCTATTGTTACTGCTAAACAAGAGCAAGCGAAAAATACAAATCACCGCAAAGAAGCCTCGCTCCTCTCAATTTTCAAGTACCAGATAATTGACTTGAAGACTGGGAAGGTTGTGAACTAAATGGACAAGGATACTATAGAGTGGGAACGCCTCGCTAAAAAATTGCGCAAGCTACCTTACAAAGCGCGAAAGTATAATTCAGGTACAGTGACTATCTCCTACTCTAAGTTTATCCGAGTCACTATATGCTTATCAGGACTTGACATAAAGGACAGTAAAAATTTTGAGTCTGTCATAGTAGATGCGCAGACTATAAAAGAAGCTTGGAAGAAAGCTTTGAAAATTTATTCCACACTCAAGAAGGATTTATCATGACCCCTGCCGACATACAATCTATAATACAGTTTTCACGCGACACAAGTGCAGATGCACAGCATACTAGGCGCATATTCGGAAAAGCAAAAAACATACACCACAGTATCTATGTACGTGCTTTTAAAAGCGCAAACGACCCTGATTTAGAAGTATTCGATAAGAACCCCTCAGCTACTGCTCCTTATCACAATAATCTGCACCAAGCTACAGTAGCCTTAACTGCCCAGTTCATAGTGGAAACTAAAGGCGAAAAGCATCTTTCCTTAGCCGCAGTAGAAAACTTAGGGTGGCCTATCTTTGTAGATGCCCCACTTTTTATTGCTGGGCTGTTTCACGACTACGGCCACTCCGGTGGTGCGCTAGAAGACCACATAAACATAGCACGAGCAACAGCTATAGTACAAAATTTTAATATACAGTCGGGGTGGATGAACGAAATCCTTTCATTGATTGCTGTTACTGAATACCCGTTCATTCGAGAACCTAAGACTGGCGCGCGGAAAGCTCTTCGCGACGCTGACCTAGTATGCGCGTTGTTGCTTACGCCTACTATGTATTTCCAGCAGTACGTAATGGGGTTGCGTGCTGAAATGGAAGTCAAGCTAGGCAAGAGTATTTCCATTCGGGAATTCGCTGAGGGGCAGATGAAATTTCTGGATAGCACAAAGTTTTACGCTATTGAAGGGACTGTACTTGAGAAGCAATACCGTGACTTTAACCATGAGTTTTACACGGCACTACTCTCTGCTGATGGAATCGACTGATGAAAGCTTATATCCTATATCATTCGCCTTGTTGGGACGGCGCCGTAGCAGCAGCTATAGCCAAGAAGTATTTTGATAAATACGAAAAAGAAACTGAAGCCGTGCTAGTTCCTTTCGACTACGCAATTGGTCTGACTCCTGAATTTGTCCATACGCTTCGAGGTAGTGTCGAATCTTTCGACGTATACTTGCTAGACGTGTCTTTCGACATAGCTAGTGAGCGCTCTAAGGCCGACCTAGCGTGGCTAATAAAAATACCTAGTATGAAGCATTTAGGTGATACAGCAGTAGAACGAAACGTGTACTGGTTAGACCACCACGACTCTTCTTTTGAAGCCTGGGAAAACTACAATGCGAATCTCACGGTCTTCCCACCGGATACTTTTACCGTTTTCTTGGAAAAAACCAAGAGTGGCGCCCTACTTACGTATGACTTTTTCCTGAAAAAGTTGATGTCCGGTTCCCGTCCTAATGTTGTGCAATACATACAAGAGAAAGGCAGTCTACTAGGCAACCCAGACGTAATAGAATACATATCTGATTACGACACGTGGACCTTGTCTAAGCCCAGCACTAAAGACTTTATTGTGGGTTGTCGCCGAATTTTAAACCAGCCTACAGTAGAAAACGCGAGCCTAGCTTTAGACTGGGCTCAAGAAGATATTTTGACAGCTATAAATACGGGGGCTCGTGTACTCGAGGACGAAAAAGTTTTATTTGAACGAATATCAAGTAACGCGTTAATTCTAACTTTCGGGGGTATAGAATTTATTTCAATATCCCATACTGACAAATCTAGTACCTCAAATTTAGCCGCCTTCCTGATTAGTAAATACAAAATGCCAGCGTGTGTTTATTGCATGAGCATACTGGATACAAGCTTGTCGTTTAGGTCCACCGAGCGTCTTGGAGAAATACGTAGTGTAGCAAAGGCTTACGCGGGAGGGGGCCACAACTACGCAGCAGGCGGGAGAGTCAAGAATTGTGAAATGATTAAAATTCTATACAAAGGTAGGACTTATGATTGAGCCATCTTTTGGTATGTTAGCAACAGGCGGCCTAATTGCTGCTCTAGCCGCTGGCTGGGCACAGTTCAAAAACTTTATGCGGTACGCGTCCTCTTTCTTAATCGTCCGATATTCACTGCAGGGAGTTACGCACCGATTAGTGCTAGAGTATTTGCGCGACAACTACTACCTAGCACCGTCTGGAGCCAAAACCTTCGACTCAGTGAATAAGGAGTACAAGAAAAGAAACAACTGGGTTAAAGTCTTATTTAAGCAGCAGCTTTACCCTCTAGTTTTTATTAAAGGGCTGAGCGTAGTTATTGTGAATAGTAGCACGGTCTCCGCAGTGAGGGCACTTTCGACATAGATAAAATTTTGACGGAAGCCGAAACTAAGCTTGATGTTAAGACTTCCTCGGACAGGTCGCGCTTTCAAGTTTATCGCCTAATAGGTATGGATGAAAAAGCTATACACAGTGGAAATAAATTACGTGGCGCAAGGGATAATGGCGGCGACAGTCCTGAGCTTGCCCCTGCTCCTACGGAGGGGGTAAGTGATTTTAACTTTGCTACGCTATTCAACTACAAGCACGAGGACTTTGAGATATACAACGAGGAAGACCCATTCGATTCGTTGCTCTACGATGACCACGTAATGAAGGAAGTACAAGTCATTAAAGACTGGTATAATCGGCGTGACTGGTTTATTGAGCGCAACATTCCTTGGCGCCGGGGTCTTGGTGTATACGGCCCTGGGGGAACAGGTAAGTCCTCGCTGGCGCGTGCCTTCGGTCAGCTCTTCAAAATACCTGTGTATCAATTTTTCTTGAACACAATGTCTGACCAAGAGTTTATAGAATTCTGGAATGACATGAATACGCCTTGCATAGCGTTGTTTGAAGATTTTGATAACGTGTTTCATGGGAGAACGCCGTGCAACCCTGAGTCTCGTTTAAACTTTGACACCATTCTTAACTGTGTGTCTGGGATTGAAACGTCGTCTGGTGTGTTGTTAATGTTGACCACTAATAAGATTGAGACTATAGACCCTGCGCTTGGTGTAGAATCTGATAATACCTCGGTATCTACACGCCCTGGACGATTAGACAAGATGATTTTCCTTGGCCCCATGAACGCTACTAACCGAAGAAAAATGATTGCAGGCATACTAAGAGACTGGCCTGAGCTTATTGACGACGCAGTAAAAGCAACAGACGGAATGACTCCACCACAGACACAAGAGTATTCCGTGAAAATCGCCCTTGACGTAATTCACAAACAGGAACTTGGAGAAACACATGACAGCATTAAATCCGCAGCGTAAACAGCCTCAAGCAATTCTGGCAGTGGAAAATGAATTCTTTGCGACTCGCCCTGAAATTTTCAACGCTATACTAACTAAAACTAGCATCACGGATTTTGTTGACGAAATCCACAGCCACTTAGTTCTCAAGGAACGCTTTTCTCTCGAACGGGATGCGCGCTTCCGGCAGCTTCTGCCCTACATCGTTCTGCGTCACGTAGACATTGAAAATGGTGAAACTTATTTCTTCACCTATCGCCGCACTAAGCTTGTTGGGGAGTCGCGGCTCGCAGGTAATGTCAGCATTGGTATTGGTGGTCATATCGACTTGTTCGATATTGACGGCAGCGAAAGCGTCATTGACTTGGTCTCTACATTGACTGAGGCGACACGCCGCGAAGTCACCGAAGAGCTGTTGCTGGCAGGTGCCCAATTTGACTTCGTAGAAGACCTTGACCCCTATGTCAATCTTACAAAGTTTGACTACACCATTTTGGATACTACTAATGACGTTGGTTATGTTCACGCCGGTTTGGTTAAAATCATCGACGTTAAGGAAGTTGATTTGCTGAATCAGATTACTTGCCGCGAAGAAGAACTCGAAACTATTGGTTTCCGAAGCGCGGCTTCGCTATTAGAGTCTGAGTCTAACATTGAGAATTGGACGCGGCTTTTATTGGAACAGTTCTAGTCTAAAACAATACTGTAAAGTAGTGTTATAAAGAAAAGGGTGGAAAATAAGTTTTCCACCTAATTCTGTAAAGTGTCGTAGAGGATGCGTATGCTAAAGTACTTCATTCAGCAAATTCCTAAAGATGCAGAAAACGGCGACACGCTAATTTTACGCTACTTCACTATTCTGTGGGAAACGCATAGAAAAGAGGGGCTCTACGTATTGCACCGACACTCCTATGTTGTAGGTGAAGAATTAAAACAAAGCAGAACTTCTTTGTTTTTTGAAGGAACTACTAGGTATAAAGGTTTTGATTATAAGAAGTTGCGCGAAACTGCTACGCACATATCAGATGGTTCGATGTACGCACACGAGCAAGAGGAATTTAGTTCGCTAGCGTGTGAACTCCGCGCCCAACTGTTCAATTGGGACGACGGCATTATGTCTTACGCTGAAAGGGAGTTCAGGCGAGATTTTAACCTAGACGAATCTTGGATACGTAAAACAGAATTTCAACTAGGGCGCTGCCTTAAAATTTGTTTGCACGACCCAAATGAGGGACAGCACCGAATCGTAGAGCTAGAGACTATCGGCTTAAAGTTTGGTTCAAACCCCGTAGAAAAAGCTTTCGTGGCAGAGCTGATAGCTACGCCATAACAAATTGGGGAAGTGGTGAAACTGGTAGACGCGCTGGAGGAATAAATGGCTAAAGTAGTAATGCCTATTCTAACAAAGAAATTGTCAAAAATATATGTTTATCCAGTGCGTATACGCGGCCCATACTTTTGCAAGGACGGAAGAAATCGTATAGACCTAGTGACAGGGGAGAAAACGAAATTAGTGCTAGTGGCACGGGCTAAGCTAGAAGCCAAACTAGGTCGAAAATTAAAACGGTGGGAAACTGTTGACCATATAGACGAAGACAAAACTAACGACAGAACATATAACCTGCAAGTATTATCTCGTGCAGATAATGCGTACAAGTCTATAGCAAAAGTAATTCAACCTAAAGTTAGGTGTGCACTATGCCGAACAAAGTTTAGACTTAGCAAGGAACAGTGCAAGCCGGGGCTGCGCAAGAAAGCAGGTCCTTTTTGTTCTAGGTCGTGTTCTGGAAAATACGGAAAATCCGTTCAAGTAACAGGAAAGACTCGTAAAAGAAAAGACTACGAGGTTAAAAAGACCAAGGGGGAGTGATGGAATTGGAAGACATGCTGGATTTAGGTTTCAGTGCCGAAAGGCGTGAGGGTTCGAGTCCCTTCTTCCCCACCAATTCAATAGTAAGTAGACATGACTAACGTACACGAAAGTCATAAAGATGTAGTAGATGGTAAGTGCCGCGACTGTGAAGCTACACATGAAAAGACAGCCGGTTGGTGTGACTTGAGTCAGGAGTGTTTGATGCCTCCTGACCGACGTGACCCAAATGCAGTCCCATTCTCACAACGCCCTGTTGAGTATTACAAATACGAATTTCCACAAGGCAAAGTATTTACGCCTATAGCTCCAGAAGGAACTATTATGCGTAGAGAAACGGCAGAAGACGACGCGCATTTAGAGAACTTTTTAAGACAAATGTTTGGCAAAGACAACTCATAACTAACACGCCCGGGTGGTGAAACTGGTAACCACAAAGGACTTAAAATCCTTCGGCTTTGGCCTTACGGGTTCGACTCCCGTCCCGGGCACCATACAAAAAGGAAATACAGAATGGCTAAACCTAAAATTGAAAAGCGTGGCTTTGAAAAATTGGTTGGTCTAACTATCGCTAAAGCTGACCAAGGCGCTATAAACCTTGTTGCGATAACAACTGAGTGCGGCAGAAGGTTTGAAATAGATACAGAAGGAAGTCATCACGGCATTCCTATTTTAGTGTGCCGTGAAGTGAAAGAGTTTACCCAGTAAAGAATCGGGCCTGTAGCTCAGTTGGTTAGAGCAGAGGACTCATAATCCTTTGGTCGGGAGTTCGAGTCTCCCCGGGCCCACCATAATTACGCAAACATTCTGTATGCGTGATATAGCAACAACCAATCCTTGCAAGGAGAAATACCATGAGTAAGTCCAAAGAAGAAGAGAAGCTGAAAAAGAAGAAGCTGAAAGAAAAGGAAAAGAAGGCTAAAGAGAAGGAGAAGTCCAAGAAGTCTTCTAAGTCCAAAGACAAAGAAAAGACCAAGAAAAAGAAGAAGGCTAAGGAAATTCCTGAAGTCAAGCCAGTCAAGCACAAGCTAAAGGCCACCGAACTTTTCGAGCACATTGCCGAAAAGATTAGCACTGATAAAAAGCCGGTAGACCGTAAGCTAGTCAAAGCTGTTATCGAAGCCCTCAGCGACGTTATAAAAGGTAGCGTAGTCAAGAAGGGCGCCGGTGAATTCATATTCCCCAAGCTATTCAAGATTCGTGTCAAAGACGTTCCTGCTAAGAAGGCACGAAAAGGCACTAATCCATTTACTGGCGAGGAAATGATGTTTAAAGCCAAGCCTGCATCGCGCAAAGTTAAAATTCTGCCGATGAAAACGCTCAAAGAGACGGCTTCTCCGTCGGAGTAATACACAGTACAGGGGACAGAATATTCTGTCCCCTATTTTTATAGCTGGAGGACAAAAATGAGCGGTACAATCATTCTGCTTAACGCGCCTAAGTTTGCAGGGAAAGACACTATTGCCGATATTCTAGTAGAAAAATACGGGTACCGTAAGTACCAGTTCAAAGAGCGCCTGTTTGAAATTGCTTCGGCGCTATCTGGGGTGCCCAAAGGTGACTTCAAAAAGTTGTATGAAGACCGCTCTTTCAAAGAAGAGCCTAACGCTACTTGCTTTGGTATGAGCACTCGCGAGTTGTTTATAGACATATCCGAAAATTATTGTAAGCCTCGCTTCGGTCGAGACTACTTCGGGGTAGTAGCCGCGAGAGCACTAGACGCTGAATATATCGCAAACGGTGGAAACTATGTTTTCTCCGACTCGGGTTTCCCCGAAGAAGCACTAGCCTTAGGGAAACACTTCGGTAATAAGAACATAAAGATTGTCAGATTTACACGACCCGGTAGTGATTCTTTTGCTGGAGACTCCCGCTCTTTCATCGACCTTAACGAGTTTGGAGTGCACACTACGCCAATATACCAAAATAATAGAACGCCTGAAGAGTTCGCCAACCTGGTACACTCATATTCCGTGGAAAAAGACTATGACTGATAATTTAAGAAATACTGTAAAGTATTTTGACGCTCCCAAAAAGTTTGAACAGACGCAAGTGACGCTAAAGGTAGTAGACGAAACCGGTCAAACCTTAGACGTTACCAAAAGCGTAAAAGAGTGGTGTACGGAGCGAAAGCTTATTCCGCACCGTGTTTACATGCGACGTAAAAAGTTTACGACTTGGGAAGAGAGCCTAAGCACCGAAAATCTTTTTCAGAAGAATAAGCTACGGCATAACGCAACGACTGCCGCAATTTTTCAGAGGAGAACCAAAAGTGCTGGTCTCCCGCCGCAGTAAGAAACATCTTTCGACTAAAGAGTTTAAACAACAAGAACAAACCTGTGTGAACAAAAGTTGTTCAAATTGTAAGGGTTCAGGCCGGGGCCCTCGTGGTGAAATCTGCGTACACTTTACTTCGTGTCCGTGCAAAACGTGCAGTCTTTTTCTATGTAATCTCAGGAGATACAAAAATGCGTAAGAGTAATGAAGTTCTGTTCAGTCATATTCGTTTCGACGCTGACGGTTATTTGATGGCTGACTACCATGAGAACGGTAGGCCAGTAAGCGACAGCCCAGTATCTAATTTCGGCGGAATTACTATAGCTGTAAAATTTGAAGACCCGCTGAGCGAAGAAAACGATACATTCGTTGTAGCCTATTCCAAGGCAAACACAGGCTCGCCTTCAAGAAAGCCCGAAAACTTCTGCCGGGGTATGGGCCGCCAAATTGCTTTGCAACATCTAAATGAGGAGGCGTCTAATCAACGGTTTACTTTTATACACCATAAGCCTGTGGCAGAATTGCAAATTCGTGAAGTAATTGCGGCGGCCCGCTCGCTGGTGCTGCAACAACAAATCGGTGATAACACTTGGCTGGTGGAGGACACAAAAAATATCGACGTTACTCTACCTTGGGCGGTGTCCGTGTCCGAAGTAGAAGTAGACTAGTTTTAAACAACTATACTCCTGAGGCTAAGATAATGGCGCAATTCCCAATAAGGTTTAAATTCGTAGGCTCGGATGAAGTACACGAAGCATGGGCCCTTGACCAACTACCCATCGGTGCTAAGTTTGAGATTGTTTCTGTCAGCGGTGATTCTGCGATGGAACAGCCACGTATAGATGCCGGCTATATACATGAAGTTCTAGACCGCGCGAACTATATTACTTCGACGCTACAAGATGTTCTAGCCGACCACCCAGCAGTTATGCAATCCCCTATGCTTGCATATTACGTTGAAATGGCACAGCAAGCGGTAATGGCGGCTTATCAGATTGCAGGTGGATTCGACCTCGTCTTTGACGAAAACCCCGGAGTGTCTTACGAAGAAGTTCAGCAGCATCCAATTGCAGTAGGAACAATTAATCAACAGGAGTTGGGCGAAGAAAAACACGTTAAGTTAGACTTCGCTGACGTTAAGTGGATGATTGCAGCATTCAATTCTTGTATAGAAGTCCGAAATGAAGAAGGTCGCGATTCGGAAATAATAGAGCCTTCTCTAACGTTACAACAAAAACTCTTTAGGTGGCAGGAAGAAAAGCACTTTGCATACCCGGGGCGTTATGAAAAGCATTTTTCTAAACTTATCAAAGATTAAGGAGAACAACCATGCTTTTGACTATTGTAGACACACTTCCTCCCGAAGTGATTGCTATGTTGCAAGCGGAGTACAGCCGCAACCATCTTAGCATACGCTCTAAAATAGACTTTGACGAAGAAGGGGTAGCACTTGTCTCAGCAGAATCAATTGAAAAATTGAAGACAGCAATAGCAAAGTGGTATACTGGTTATGGGCATAACAGCATTGGTGATTGTGGCACAACAACCCTCTTTATTGAGGGCGTTTCTATTATTGCAGCTAAAGCCGTGCAAGATAACAACCTCTACAATGGCCAAGAATGCAGCACGCGCTACATTCCTTTTAACGAGTGCTCGCGTAAGTACCCAATAGAAACGTATGAGTCTAGTCAGGAAGCACCGTTGCGCGACAGAGCAAAATTTCTAGTAGATGCTAGCGTAGACCTCGCAATGGAAGTACACGCCGAACTAGTTGTAAGGCTGAAAGCAGAACGCCCCCAGAAAGAAGGTGAGTCCGAAACGGTATACACTCGCGCTATGAATGCCAAGGGTTTTGACATAGCCCGTTCGCTTCTACCCGCAGGTGTTTGCACTAATCTTGCTTGGACAGGCACGTTGCGTAATGTACGCGATAACCTGCGCCGACTGGCCAATAACCCACTAGAAGAAGTTAGGTCGTTGGCTAAAGCACTGTGGAAAACTTTACACGCTCGCTACCCATACTCTTTCGCAGAGAAGCTTTTCGACGGTTTCAATGGCCAGCAGGTTGACTGGATGGCTGACGTAACTAACAGTACTGCCTTCCTCGATATGGAAGCACATGCTACCCACAAGAATCGTTTTGAAGTGCGCAAAGCTTCTTACTTAGAAGCGATTCCTACAAATAAGAGCTGTATGTCTATTCACATGGGCGACGCGGTAGCAACACTTGAGAATACAGACTATCGTTTTAGTCTGAAACCTACAGCGACTTTCATGGGTAAAGTAAAAGCAGATTCTAAGCAGTTGATTCCCTCGTTGCTCGATTTTTTGAAGACACGCCCGAAAGGCTGCGAAGTACCTTACTCATTCAACATTTTAGGCCGTGTGCGACTAATCAGTGTTGTGGACTACGGCGGCTGGCGTGACCTGCAACGACACCGTTCAGGTATAACTATTACGCCGCGATTGCCCGGTAATTTCCACTTCCACGAATGGTATCTGGGCCAATTCCGCGCGTACCTGAGCGAAGCAACTTTCCAGAAAATAATTAAGCATATATCTGAAGTTATGGAACTAACTGGAAAGTTGGAACAACGTAGCTGCTTGGCTGTTGACTATCAATACCTTGTGCCGCTCGGTGCCGAAGTAATTCTCTACCAAGACTACGGCCTCGCTTCTTTCATCTACACAATCGAAACACGAAGCTCTAGCACTGTGCACCCTATCGTGCGAAAGATTGCACTAGACGCGGCAGAGGCATTTATGCAAGAGACTAATATTCCGCTTCATATAGGTAAAGACCACGCAGACTCTATTCACCGTGGTACACAGACAATTCTGAGAGAGAAAGATAGGTAATAATGAAAATCACCAGAGTAGAGTGTACGTGGACACCAGACGACCCTGACCATAGTTGTCACTACTGCTCTGGTGAAGCTTGTAACAAGTGCGGCGCCGGTTGTTGGTCGCACTTGTTTGTAAATAACTGTCAACATGATTCTTTTGACCGGCACATGAACCAGGGGGCTGAATGAGACTTTTACAGTGGAGTCACGACGGTGGCGAGAAATCTGGAGTACGCGGCTTTTTCTTAGTCGAAATTAAAGGTTGGTTTTCTATTGTCATTCTAAAGTTTAACTCAGGTACTCGTGAAGCGTACCACAACCATGCGTTTAACGCCTACACATGGTGGCTTAAAGGTGACGTAGTAGAAGAAAAGTTGGTATTCGACGGTGTACGTACTATGATGCGCCAACTCACGGCGTACACACCTAGTTTGAAGTACAAGTACACGCCCCGTGATAATATGCACAGGATACGTGCTGGTGAAAAAGGTGCGTGGGCAATTAGTTTCCGAGGCCCATGGCTAGACTTCTGGAAAGAGGTACGTGGTACTAAGCTAGTCACACTTACGCACGAGCGCAAAGTAGTGTCCGAGCATAACGTGGGAATTCAGCCGCATTTGCCGGCACTGGAGCAGAGAAGATGGCTGAACAATTGAAGCCTTGTCCTTTTTGTGGACATAAGTGTGACCTAAATGAGTCGGACACACTTTACCCAAATGGTATTTATTGGCGAGACAGTGACGATATTGGACGCGCCTACTTTGAACGAACACATAAGCTATTTGACCCATTTACCATGAAACAATGCTGGCAGATTAATTGCGTGACTGTTTCCGGTGGGTGTGGTGCTCAAATTACAGGTGACAGTAAAGACGAAGCGATTGCCATGTGGCAGCGTAGAACAACATAAAGCCGGAGATACCGGCGCTGAAAGCGTCCGGTTGATTGGCTTGTTAGGCGTGGTGAATGGAGGAAGAGACGATGAGGCGCATAAACCCCAACAAGGTTAGAGTTGTGATGCTGAGAGACTCCACAACCAAAACGAAATCGCTTGCAACTTGGGACGGGGAGACCGTTCGACTTTGGGTCAAGCACGAGGACATGAAACCTGTCGAGATATTCGTGCTCGACGACAACGAGCCAGACCCAGAGCCGCAAGTTGGATTCGGCTACGGGCGAGGCATTATCGCCTAACGCAGGCAATGAAAACGCAAAGCCCTATAATGTTTGCTGGCCCGCGATTAAAGCTTGCCAGTATTGCCCTCAAGTGCGAACGCTCTGCCCGCAGTGTGCGCGCTTATACGCAGATTGAAGCTTAGTTGATTTCCATGACGAAAGGAACAGGAAAATGAATATACAGACACACGCACAAGTGAAGGATGGCCACCTGTGGGTGGGGAACAAGGATTGCGGTAGTCTGGATGGAGTTGTTTGGATTGTAGCATGCCCAGAGCTGACAAGCCTCCCGTCGGGCTTGAGCATAGGGGGCGGGCTGTCTTGTTCACCGCTGCCCTCAAGCAGCTTGTCTAAATAAAGGAGAAAGAACATGCTCATTGAAAATGTGAAGCCTGCCATAGCCCTTTGCAAAGATGGTATGTACTATCCAGTACAAATAACTCATTCTACCACAGGCGGAGCACGGGGGATTATATGATTTGTGACATACGCTACGTAGAGAGAGAAATACTAGTGCAAGGTTTACCAACTAAAATAAAAGTTTTGCAGGTAAAGACAGTAGAAGAGCGCCACACTACTTCGCAACGAGGTATCATTGGTTTACCCGTGGTTGAACGAGTGTATTCTAAATGGACAGACGTTCGCACTGAATACGGGGTAGAACAGAATGAAAGTAACTGAAATCACAGTGACGCATAGCTTAACCATAAACTTGGGCAACTACGAAAGCGAGCGCGTAGAGATAACACAAACAGTCGCGCTAGATTCTAAAGATGACCCAAAAGAAGTACGCGAAACTTTGCTCAAAGACATACGCAAAGCACTATACAAAGAAGAAGAGCTGGTATTAGACACTTTTAGTAAACGCCAACGACTAGACGACAGGAAGTAAATCATGGCTTCTGTTTTTCGAGAAATAGCTCGCGACAATCCTCCGGTACCTCGTGAACAGCTGGAGGCTCTTATACTGGAATACCAGGCTACTGGAAGTAAGCACACGCTAGAAAAGATATTTAAAGCTACTTCTCGATTCCTATTCAAGAAGGCTATTAACTACGTGCTAAAGATTCGGGACGTACACGCCGATGACTTTATGCTACCTTCTTTCATGGCGTTGAAAGACGCCGCTAAAAACTTTAACCCTGATACAGGCTTCACGTTTCTAACTTTCTTAGACGCCTGCGCTAGAAAGCACTTCTGGACGGAGTGCAACACAGGTGGTCTGATACACATTCCACGACAATTAGTGTACGCTAGATACGCACTAACAAGTGGTAGTCCCCAGTTGCGAGAAAAATACGTAAAGTTTGAGGAAACTATACGTTCATTACCTCATAGCTTCCTTTTCACTGCCCTCCTAAAAGAAGGTGAGCACGTTGACGAAGCTTTCCAAATGTTCACAGTTGAAGAAAATCCGGAAGCGTTTTATATAAAACAGATTGAACACACGCTCAAACAACTAGACGAAAAAGAACAAAAAGTAGTGCTAGGGGTGTTGAACGGGAGCACTAACAAACAGATAGGTGAAAGTATTAACGTGACTAGACAAAGAGTAGAGCAACTGTTAGCACGTATTTACGAAAAGATTTTTAAACTACAACAGGAAGAAGAAAATGTCTGACGAATTGAGCCAACTTGTTGACCCACACAAAGAAAAGGAAGTAAAGCTAAAAAGGGAACGCCAGCACTGGAATTTGCTTATAGACGCAAAGAAACACCCTGAAAAAGTACGTCAAGCTATGCTAGCCGGCATTTTTCAAGAGTTCATCGAATCCTCGTTGTTTTTTGAAACCACTACGCACTTGGACGCTCTACTCGCCAAATACCACATGGCAGTTATACGCGTTTTCGGTAAAGCTTTTACAGATTTGATTCCGTTGCTGGAACTTAAATCTAGTTACGACCAGCACATGGAATACATGGGCTCAATTAAGTCTAAATTTTTCACCCTGGACAAAGAGCTTTTTAAAAGCGTTCCGCAACCTACAGAAAGGCTTTCGATTGAAAGTGTAAAGCAGCGACTCAACTCCCTAACCACAGAAGAAGTAGCTAAAAAAAGAATAGCTGTAGCACTAGGAACTAAAGTTAGCTTAGAGCTTATGAATTGCAAAGAATTTGTAGAGGTGTTCCAGCCAACAGAAGACGTAGGACACGCGATGCGCGGGCGACTTGGGAGTTTGTTGGTAAATGATGAACCTTGTATACCTGTAGTAACTGACTGCATGCGTCGTGAAGAAGACAAAGCCCTAGATACAGACGCTTTCTATTGGTGTGAAAACTTTCAGGCTAATGTCAAAGTTAGGCACAACAATACTTGGGACTCAGTAAACATAAAAGTAGAAAATGTTCAGGGAGCAACCGCTTATGTCTACACTGGAACAACGCTACTCAACTAAGGAATTTATTCTCGTTGGGCATAGTCGGCGCTTTGAGAAACAGTACTTCAAATCATTGTATGGACCTATATTGAAGTCAGTAGCAGTTTTCGACCTCGACGGAACACTTAGCGATGACCGGCACCGTCAGTGCCTTATGCCTAAGCGCATTAAACAAAATCCGTCCGAATACGCAGAGGGCGCGTGGGACATTTATGACAGAGCGTCTGCGGATGACCCCGTTAACCCGCGCATACTAGACGAACTAGAAAGTTGGAGGGCCGCCGGAAGACTGATAGTTATTCTTACTGGGAGGCGCCACAGCAATTGGTTATCTAAACAAACCCTAGGATGGCTAAACGATAAAGGCGTATCTTATGATGCAGTAGTAATGAGGGCTAGCAACAATGTGGCTAGCAACTCTAATTACAAAGTAGACTGGGTTGTTAAGAATCACTGGCTAGATGTAGCTCACATATATGATGACAACCCCGAGGTAATAGAAAAATTAGGGCGTATGGGTATATACGGTACACTCATAGAGTAAAGCGCGCAAAGCTATAAATAATCAAACTTTATGCTGTAGCAGCTACCTGATACAGCTACCAACGACAAGCGCAAAAAGGGCTTAAAACAAGCTACTTTTTGCGCTTGTTTTCTTTGCTAGAATCAAGTATAATGTTATCAGAGACTGTCTAAGCTCAAGACTAAGCATAAAGTTTGAGATTCTAGGCAGCTCAAAAACGAGACTATCAACTGTAGAAGGAGACAGACCATGTTGGATTCACAAGTCTTTGCTGCACTCAACCAGTTGGAAGGAATTTTGGCTGCTTGCATACAGTTAGCCACTAATCCAAACAAACTGATTCAAGTAACTTTTGAAACCATTTACGACGTTGCTGGAGAGAGGAACATTCGCATCCTGTGCGCCACAGACTGTATGGGCCAGATGATTGTGTTGTATGAAACGGACGCAGCGCACCACAAAGTTAGCACGCGCTTTAACCGCGTGTATGAAGCTCTGAAAAAAGAGGACGACATGCAGGAAGTATTTGCAGAGGAAACTGCTGGGCGTATGTGGGAAGACCTCAACGAACAACGCAAGCACAACCCAGTCAAGCCTTAATTAATAAACAAAAGGAGATTGAACATGAAAGCAATTCTCATAAATCTGAAAGGGTTTTCACGCGCTCGCCACGAGGATAGCGACGAAATGTTTGACGACTTCGTGACTGAGGTTGAACTCAATAAGAATAAGTTAAACGAGCAGCTTCCAAAGCTTCTGGAGTGCCTAGTGTGGGAGCGCTTCCAAACTGAAGGCTCGGTTGCTATGAGTAGTCGCTATGACTACGTGGTAGTGGATGAAAACGGTTGGGCTGAAAACACTGGGGTCGAACGCGTGGCTTCCATGTCCCAACTGTATCCAGGCAAGCTCGCAGGTAACATTGTCTTGATGCGCTTTGGCAACACTGATACTGCATTTAAGCGCGAGGATATTATCCGCCTGTTTAATACAGGCAGCTTCATCGTAGTACGTGAGGTGCTCGGAACAGTTCACTAACTAAATACAAAGAGCAGGTGCAATAAAGCACCTGTTCGACTCATAGAAGGAAATGAGATATGAAAGTTGTAGCCCTCCAAAACAATCGCAACGCAAACGAATGCCTTGCCAAACTGCCTAACGGTGTTATCGGTTTCTTCGGCGAAGACTCTGGTGTTTATCCAGGTCAAGAAGTAGAAGTGATGATTACTGGCGCTGGCAAGAACATTCGGCCTGACGGTTATCCCAAAGTTGTATTCCTCCAAGTCGTTAATCGCGACATTCATCACATGGTGCCTCTCGCTGGTTTTAATTGCGCAGGTAGCATGTGCACGACTACTTCTTATTTCTTGTATCCCGAAGATTACCGAAAGTTTCATTTTAGCGCAAGCTATGCCACGCCTGGTCGTGTGCCTGTGTATGTGGCAGACAACGTAGACAAGGCTTTCTACAACCTGCAACGTGAACCCCTTGTGTCTTTGATAGGATGGGTACAGCAACGTCCAGCTAAACCGCTGCTGCTAGTCGGTCTCAACACTTTAGAAAGTTTGCATACTGTTGTTCGTGCGAATAATATGCAAGTGAAGGCTGCACTATCTCACAATAAAACATTGCGCGAATTGCGCGACACTGTGCGTGTTGCACGCTTGGAGAATAATCATGGCTAAGATTCTCGTGGTAGTCCCAGAAACCGGCCCTGCTGAAGTTTTCATGGGGGTCAGTGTGCCGCAAAGAGCAAGAAAAAATCGGAATGAAGTTTGTGTTCGGTACTTGTGTCGGAGACGACGTTAGCCTGATTAGCAAGCGTCACTACCCGACACATATGAGGCAATCTGAAAAAGAAAGCTTCAATCAGACTATAGTGGTTAATGCGCTGACTAACTTCATACTGAAGGGAGAATCTAAATGAAACGTGTATCACCGTGGATTAGTTTGGATGGTTATTCTGCAATGCGTGTTATCGAGGGTACTGACCCATATAACATTGCCAATCGCGTTGCTTTCATTGAAAAAAGCCCTCGCGTGCGAGTGCAGCCCTTTGTGGAGTTGCGTGACGACAAAGGCTGGCAGTATGGGCCTAAAGGTGTTGGCGGCTCTACTAGCTGTGACTGTGGTAACGAAAATTGTCCTAATGCTAGGCCAGCCGAAGAACAAGGTATCTATGGTTTTGACGCGGATTCCCGTAACTGGTGCGACGCACAGCTCATTAATTTGGGCTACGACGTACCTGACGCAAACATGACCGCTATAGCTCTTTTAGACAAGGACGACTGACATGAAAACAATCGCTGACTTGAAACGCCGACTCTCTGTAGGTACCGTAGTTACTCTTGTTAAGTCTAACTACCCACACCCTGCAATGTGCAAACCTCGCGTAATAACAGAAGCTACGACGCGCGCGATACGCTTTTCCCCTCTAGAAGAAGGGGCCTTAGGTTCTTGGCTAGAATTTCCTAAGCGCTCCGAGCTCCAAGAAATCAGCAATACCCACTTCATCGTTTTGTTGCACGGAACGCGCCTGCACTACGTAATAGGGGAAGCGCAATGAGCCAAAGCACACCAACTAGCAAGAAAGATGTAGGGCGTGCGCTCAAAGCGGCATTACGCGAGCTTGACGGGGAACGTATAGTACCCGTCTTTGTCAAAGAGTTGACGGTGAAAGTTGAACGCCCTGTGCGCTATACGAATAACCGTGACGACTGGACAAAAGCTCGCATACGGATGACCGACGCCGTCGGCAAGGTCTTCTACACAAAAACAGTGCCTAACGATACGCGTGAAATAGGAAAAGCCCTATTAGAAGCGTGGTGCGAAGGCCGTCGTCTGGAGAAAGAAAAGGAAAGTGCCAACCAAAAAATTGTCAGCCTTCATTAAGCACGGCAACTGGAGTGTACACGTTGTCGTGGTTAGAGAAACAGATACAAAGAAATACCAGTACACGTTTATGCACCGCTCTATAGACCATCGCTTGGTTCTACTCTCTTTCAAATTTTTCAAGCTCAAAGAAGGCAAGTATGTCTTGAAACATAGGTGGTCGCGAGCCTCTATGCCAGACTACCCTAATTCCTTGAATATGGCAGACATTCCAACGTCTAAACGTATTAAAGCTTTGGCGCTTGAAAAGTTTGTAGAGACCGTGCGTATCAAGAACTTTGCCGATGCGAAAGACGGCCCACTTACTGATAAACTGAAGGTGCCTCGTGAAAGAAAAGACGGACAACGCAACTATCCGGGTAAACGGAAATCTTACTCAAAAAAGAAGTATCGTAAAAAGTATCGGCGAAAAAATAGTTAAGCTCTCTCGCCGTTTCTATTACTTGCTGTTTCCTAAGCCGGTGGCTTTCGTCACTTACAATAAAGAAACAAGTGAGGTGAAGTTGACTGACCAAGACTGGAAAGATATTGAGTCCGAATTTAATGGGGTGTTCAAAGAGCACGAGAAATTTGTGTACGGCTTGAGTGCTAAGTTAATGAAGAACCACAAACACAATAAACGGAGAATGATGGAATGAAATTTCGTGCAGCAGTACTTGCCAGTGGGCTTGCTTTCCTGCCCTTCATGCGTAGTGAAATAGGGAATGTAGTCCTGCGAAAGAATGAAGACTTGGCTGTCGTGGTAATTTGTATCAACAACCTCACTGTAAGTATGCACATAGCTCACATTTATCAAGCGATTGATGATGTGGGCCGTTCCATTTTGGAGCTCAAACCTTTCCGGGTAAAACACGCGTTCAAACTTCTTATGGAGCTCCATAAGCTTAGCAGCGAGTTGGGTACCATTCCTGAATACATGCAAATGAGGGGTTAGAAAATGGGTATCAGCATTGATGAAATTCCGCGGTTGACTGAAGCAGACCTAGCTTATTTTGAACAGAGGCGTCTTGCAGATGACCACGACGGAACAACTAGCACTAAAGATACTTATTGGTGGGCTGCACATGATAAATACCCACACGCTGTTCGGGCAGAATTCTGTGTCGATAAGTGGTATTACGACTACGTTCCTTTTGTAGGCTACTGAGGTTAGAATAATGAATGAAGCAAATGTGGATAAAGCAATCGCAATCATGTTGCGAGCTAAAAAACGGGGTAGCGTAGACATGACTCAGTGGCAGAGACTTAAACCAAGTCAAAACCTATCAACTACGGAGGCGGAGTTTCACGCTTGTGGTAACGCGGCGTGTTTCGCGGGTCACATAGCTCTGAGCCCTGAATTCCAGGATGACAAAGGAACTATAGACGCTTGTGGTATGCCTATACTGTGTATGCCGTACCCCCATACATGCGGATTTTATTCCGTATACGGGGAAGAAGCTGTCTCTGAGTGGTTAGACATAACGCGAGAGCTTTCTCGAAAATTCGTGTATTCGGATGAAGACCCGCGTACAATCGAAGTTAGCGAAGGGGGCATAAGCAAGCAAATTTCCTACAGTAGCTTTTACGGGAAAGGCTGGGTAGACGTTACGGCGGATGATGTACTTGAAAAGTTGTATGCCTTGAAGCGCGGCGAACTCGCATAGATTCAGTAGGTAGCAGCACCTAAGCAAACTTTATGCTCTACAAGGGCTGTTTCTGACACCCACTCGAAACAGCTCTACCTATAGCGCCAGAAAGCGCTTGTAGCTGTCTGCGTAGTATGTTATACTTATATCAAGACTAGCAACCGCTAGGGCATAGCATAAAGTTTGAAAAGGAGAAGCAGCATGAATCGTGAAAGCGCGTTAGAAGTTAATGACTTTCTCAGCAAGTATCCCGAAAAGGAGATTCTTCCTACTATATCCAAGAGCGTACAGAGTCACGTGGAAGGCACGCTGCAAATGTTGGGCACTGCTTTCATAGCAGGCTCCCTTAGCTGTAAGAAAACGACACCTGAATTCTTGCGTGCTGACTACCAGAAAGTTGCAGAGGAAGCTTTAGAACTAATGTCTGATAGGGTAGAGGGCTTCGCTGCCTTCTGTGAAACACTTGACCCCAAGTTCCTGTGAGGAGAAATAAAAATGCGCGTAGTGCTCACAAAGCAAATAATTGCAGCCAACAACGGCCGCGTAGGTACTGTAACCCGCGATGAACTCGCGATTTACTCTTTTAGGGGTGAAGACGGCCATGTGGTAGAAGGACTTACTGATAAACAGTTTCGCGTTGTGGACTCTAAATACAAGGAGCGTCGTCGCACTGACAAGACTACCTCGAAAGTAAAAGTTGAACGCTCCATCATGAATCGCGGTGGATTGCGTATCAAGCAGAATTTCAAAACCTTGATTGGTATGTCCGGCGAGGATTTCTCCGTTAAGCGTCTCGGCGTGGGCGCTCACCGTTATAAAGTTTACGCAGCGCGCCGACCAGGTGATGCTGCTAATAATCCTAGTGGGCTGTTTGTGGATTGGCAGCACCTCGCTTTCATCGACCACATTGATGAAGCGTATCCTGATTGCTACGTGATTTACGCCAACGAAAAACAGTTGAAAGAAATCAAGTCGTGGGCCAAGCAAATGAATTTTATGGTGGGAGAATAAAATGAACAAGAAGGAGCAGAAAGCTCTGACTAACTTGGTAAATGTATTGCCAGAGCTTTTACGCTTAAACTTTGTTCAGGGGACTCAAGGAAAAGAAGCGGCATTAGTATCGGCTAGACAAACAATCCTCGTTTACAAGGCAAGTTTGAAATTTAAAAAGAAGAGTGACCCTCGGCGTCACTTTGCACGGCTCCCCGAATACCGCAGAAAGTTTATCGCTTCAATCTACATATGCGAAAAGTATATAGCTTTTCAGGAGAACAAAAATGAGCTTTGAACCGAAGTTTCAAGTGGTTGACACATTGCACGACGTAGCTCTACTTATCAATGACCCGCACATCGACGTGACCTCTTACGAGGGTAAGTTTCTCGTTACCCGTACTGAAAACGTTATCGAAATGTGCTTGGACGAGTCGCGCGGCTACGCAAACAGGGGGATGGCGCCCTACGACATTCGTTCTATCCATAGCGTAGTGTTCAGCGAGTACTACAAGTTTCGTCCGGGTTTATTGCGTAACCTGCCCGCCTACACTATTAGCCGCGACACGAGCGCGCAAGTAGACTTTGCCGAACCTTTCCAGCTAGCTTTCCTGCTGGATAGCATTACGCCAGTGACGAAAGACTCTGACTTGATTCAGTGGTACAAAAAGTTTCAAGAGATTCACCCGTTCACTGACGGCAATGGGCGTGTAGGCGGTGTTGTAGTAGCCGTGCTGCACAAAATGAAAACAGGCGAGTGGCTGGCCCCTCTGCAATAATTTATTTTACAGGAATATTTATCATGCGTACATATGCTACGAAAGAACAGAAGCAAGACTCTATTGTAACCGTTATATCAATAGGGCGTGACCGCGTTGCACCGCTTACGTCTTTGCAGGGGTCTGACTTCATACCAACAGCGGTAGCGCTCAAACTCTTTCACAAAGGCTACGAAATTTCTTTAGCCGCAGATGAATCGACTAAAATCTGCATCGAGTCCGCTGATGGAAGTGCCTCGCCTAACTATCGCTATGGGCATACACGCTTTGAAATAATCGTGTTTGATGCTAACCAGAAGAATGTGACTTCCGACTTGCTCGGTGAAGAGACTCTTCCTATCTGGTCGGCGCCTCAATACCTCCAGCAGTTGACCGACGTCTTCGCTGCTATAGACGCGATAGGAGACGCTGTAGCACAGACTAAGCCAGCGACACTCGAAAACAAGGAGAACTCATAATGGCTATTGCAATCGTTACACCTATAGACACCGAATTCAGCGACTACCAGCAGTACGCAGGCGCGAACTTTTCCATGGGACGTATCCTGCACTACCTCGCAGTTATCGGCCCTCTGCGCTATGCCGAATCTGTGAAAGTTTGCCCAACAGGTGCTGGTCTTACGCAAGTCACTTACCGCGATGAAGCATTCGCTCATGTGGACTGGAGCAAAGGTTACCCACACTTCACTTTTGTTCACGAGTACTCTTCCCTGCAAAAAGCATTTGACTTGAACATGGAAGGCTTTACGGGGCTGACGACGGGAGAATCAGTATGACTGAAGCATACCTCAGCGTGACTATCAGAGTCACGGACAAAGACGGCAACACATTACCAGGGCACGCGCAATCCATTCTCATGCAACAGTTTGCAGACCCGGAAAACGCAACGCCCAAATATCGGGCACTCCTCGACATAGCGAATGATATTCGCCAGCTTCACGATAGCGACCCTGTGCGCAGCCTTGGCCAGTGGCATTTTGAGCGCTCTAGCGGACAAGCTGGTTATCCTAGCGGATACGCTGGTTATCGTTGCGAGAAGTGTCGCGAGTGGCGTTTTGAACGTGACCGCCTTTCTATGGTGTGCAAGTGTGACCATTGGGCTGATAAAGAACTACAAGGAGAAGGACGGTGAGCGATTTTTCAAAACTCGAAAAAGCACAGGCGCGTCGTGAGCGTCGCAACAACCGGCGTCGCACTAATACTAATATGATGGTGTGTCCCACTACAACACGCACACCTGCTCCGACGGTAGTTGACGAAGTTAGTCACCCGCGCACGCCGGCTGCACGCTGGCGTCTTGAAGGTCAGGCAGATGACTTCCCTGACCTTATCGACATGGAACGTGCTGACCTGATGAAGGGCGACTACACCGACGATGAATTGGCTAATGCGATTTATCTTCACGGGGATGCAAGTCCATCACTGGAAAACCTTCTTTCGGGTAAAGCCTTTCGTCCTATCGTGTGGCTGACTGCTGGTAAAGAGCGTATTCGCTGGCTGTCACGTAAGCTTGAGCAAGCACTATCACGGCTCAGACTTTATGAAAACCAGAAGCCTATTGCCTATGGCACGCCTGACGGCAACTGGGTGCGTGCGGAAGACAAGGAACAGCGCCCTGATGCAGCCGCTTTTACAGAAGTGTTTTACGCATCGGCGAAACTAGATAATGCTGGTGAAGTGTCTAGCCTTGTATCGCTACTGAAAGACTGCGCACCTCACCTCAAGAAAAGCATTGACACTGCAAACTTTGATAACCGCAAGGAAATGCGTGAGCTTCTCCACAGGATTGTCAAAGTGACAGCTAAATACACGGAGAACTAATATGCAGGCTTTTCCCGAAGTCTATATAGACTTGAGCATGCCCGAGCACTCTACGTTTGATTCTGCCCTATCCAAAATGTATTATCGGAATGACACGTTGCTTTCGCTAGCGCCTAGCAGGTCAGGCTTTCCCAGTAACGGCGGTGAGCACACTATGCACATTAAGGGTTCGCGCAAAGAGTGCCGCGCCTTCCTCGACCTCGTGAAAGAAACCTATCCGTTCACAACTCCTGAAGTGATTGTGCTTCAAATACGTATAGACGCAGGAGACCGCAACATACGTCTCCGCGACATTAAGTGAGGGAATCATGCTGCGCAAGAAAATTCCTACTTTGCGTACACTGCTGAACACAGCACGCTCTAAAGTAATGGACAAGGTCCATGCAGTATTAGACTACATGGCAGCAAAACAGTTCACGAATGAAACGCGAATCGTGGGCTACTACCTCGATTCTCACCTGCAGCCGGACGACACCTGGAAAGACTACAAAGTTTACTTCCTGCGCTGGGCTGAGTTCGGTTTCTACTGGCGTGACATTACTGAACAGAGCAAAGCGAAAGAGACTAATGCGCGCGGCGCGCTGGAGTAACTGAAAATGAAAGTACCACACACGATACTTAAACTGAAGGAATTGCTTTTGTGGCTGGTGGACACGCATGGCCTGTTAAAAGAAGAGTCGGCTATAGGTGAGAAGCTGCTCTGCGCTCACCTCGACTACTACAGAGCACAAGACTATGAAATTTCAGGAGGCGATGGATACGGCTCGCACGTTGTAAAGCTAGGCCCCAAAATGAGTCTGGCTCTGTTGAATACATACGGAGACGAAGACCGTTTCACTGAAGAGGAAACACTAGCGGGTGACGTAGGTATATGCGCTATCTATAACGAGCGCGCCTACGTTTTCGACCTACGCAAGGAAGTGTTTTATGTGACTACAACTCCTGTTCATCCGGAAATTCGTTTCCACGAAGGTAAACGTGCTTTCTATTTCTGGCAAGAAGAGCTTGAGCTTTCTTTGAGGAATCACGACCCTAAATGTAAATGGGGCAGGTTTGAAGAAAAGTCTGAGACTTGGGCGTCTGGACCACGTACTGTATACAAGCTGGAGGTGTGCGAGTGAATCTTATCAAAAAGAAACGCGTTAAAACTTTGCAGCTTTACTTGTCTATCGTCGGTACGGTCATTACTATCCTGTTGTTCTTGATAGCAGTGACCGGCGTAGACAAACTTTTTGTTCCACACGAGAAGTGCATGCGAGGTGTTGTCTACTACAAGTTTGCTTTGTCTATGACGGTTGCTTACGACTTAGACAACCGCACTATCCCGTGCAATCCAGACAACTACTGAGGTGCATTATGTTTGCTACAGAAAGTGATATATTCGCGCAGCGGGTTACGATGCTTACCCCGCAGATTAACGCGCTCAGACATTTCTAACTGGGTTACTGGAGAATGAAAATGACAAAGACTAAAAAAGAGTTTCGTGCTTGGGTAGCCATTCTTATTACCGATAAAGACGGCTTTCAGTGGGTCAAGCTCGGCAAACGTGGACCTGAATGCGGTAATCCGGGTAAATGGGGTTTGCCAGGTGGCGGCGTAGATGAAAACGAAGGGTTCTATGCAGCAGCCCAGCGCGAACTTTTTGAAGAGACGGGTGTGATGGTTGCAACTACTGATGAATTCACCCATGCTTTCGTAAGCCAGATGGGCAACCGGGTAATGCACTACTTTGAATATGACCTCAATGAGGGCCCTGCCCCGGAGTTTAAACTCACTGTAGAAACCGTTGAATATAAGTGGTACCGTATCGCCGACTTCCTGGAAGCGAAGGGCACGATTAAACTGGATGACCTCCACTTTTCTGCAAAGCGCTATCTTGCATGGCGTTATGCCTTTGGAGAAAACAAATGAAAGACATACTGATAGGTTTTGAAAGTCAAAATGATGCAGGGTGTTCGTGGGGCATTATCACTACGGAAGAACAACTGGGCACTCGCGATTGGCATATATCCCATAACAGTATTTCGTTTTATATTCCGATTCGCTACAAACAGAGTGTGCGCTTCACGGTTATTATCGCGAAACACTGTGCTCTTGGGTTAGAAGTAACGGACCTGATTAAAGAAGAAAATTACAAGGGCGTCTACTCAAGGCTGATGCAACTTTTTGTAGAGCGTCTTACCTTCGAGTCACTAGGTGACATGCTGGACGTAGCTACGCAAGTTGCGTATGTCGCCGGCATTAATAAAGCTCGGAAAACGTTTCGTCAGGCTATCGGTATAGAGCAGTCTATTATGGGTGACGTATACATCCGTGACACACAGCAAGAAGAGGATTAATCATGACAGTCAAACATGAAGACGTATTCCGTGAAGACGGTACCGTGAAGGGTACAACTTTTCGCCAGACACAACCGCAGCGGGGCAGCACTTATCCAATGCTTTCCTTCGCGTGGGGCCAGGGCGTAATCAACAAGCGGGCAAAGTCTTTCGCAGTAAACAACAATTTTCATGAGCAGTATGCTGAACTCATGAAAGAAGCCGCGAAGGCCATGGGGGTCTCCCCGAAGTCCGCTATGTTCAAAAAGATGCTAGAGAGTGCCCACGCTTACTTAGCCCGGTATGGAATGCGTGTAGAAGTGGAAGTGCGCCAAGTAGAGTTTCAGAACCTCATCTATGACAAGAAGGAGCGCAGCGATGCAACCTAATGACTTGTGCACGATAAAGCAGTCTTATCTGATGAAGTAAACGCTGACAACGTACTTGAAAAGTTGTACGCAATAAAACGAGGGGAGCTTTCATGAAAGTCTTATTTGCTAAGTGGTTCGCCATATTTGTACATTGGAAAGCCGGTAATAAACGCCGCTATACCAATGAGTCTTACTCGGTGCACCTAGAACAGGTAGTGAGCTATCTACTTCAGGCAGGCATTACGGATAAAGTTACGCTAGCGGCGGCTTGGTTACACGACGTAGTAGAAGACGCGGGTATCAAACTTTCTACTATTCGTTTTTTATTTGGAAATGAAATTGCCGACGTAGTAGACGAGCTAACGGAGAAAGCCCGCAAAGAAGACGGGAAACGTAGCGTGCGCGTGGCAATGGAGGTTGCACGTTTAGCTAGTGTGTCCTGCACCGCCCAGACTATCAAATACGCAGACATAGCCAGCAATTTAAGTCGTCTAGCCCAAGATGACTTTAAGTTTTGTAAAGTATACGTGACGGAGAAGGAGGCAGCCGTTTCTATGATGACGCGAGGACACAGAACTCTGCGGGACTTCGTTATTAGTCGTATAGAGTCTGTCCAGTACGATTTGCGGGTTAAAGAAGCCAGCCGCGCAGCTCCCTCACTTTCTAAAGCCTAATGCGGAGAATACATAATGCTTACTAATTTTGAAATCCTGTTGGTACGTGCCTGCAAAGCCACCGAACCTGAAAAGCGTTTGCGTTCGCTTTACGGTAGGTATTACCTGCGGAAGATGCCCCAAGACGTAGTTAGCCGCGTTATGGCTGACCGAATCCTAAAGCTCGCTAAGAAGTGCGACATTGATTTGGTAGACGTACTCGTAGAGCAAATGAATCCTGAGAAAAAGTCGCGCTACATAAATATTGATAACACAACTTACAGTTACAACCGTCACCTTATGCTGGTAGTGATGACGAAAATTCGCTTCACGGGAATACACGCCTTTAAAGGCTATCGCAGTCCTTGCATGCACCGAAACAAGACCACTGCATAAGGAGCAATCATGAAATCCGTTCTACCTCGTTCAAAGTTAGACGCGTGGCTGCATCACAAGCTAAACGTTATCCTCATTGGTAAGCATGGCATAGGTAAGACAGGGAAAATCAAAGAAGCTATCAAGGCTTCTGATATAGGGACAGCGTTATATTTTAGCTGTGCTACACTTGACCCTTGGGTTGACTTCATAGGCATTCCAAAAGAAGTAAAGAAAGGGAATATATCTTACCTCAAGTTGGTTCGACCTAAAGCGTTCGCTATGGATGAAGTTGAGTTCATTTTTCTGGATGAACTTAATCGTGCGAAGCCTGCTGTGCAGAATGCCTTGCTAGAGCTTATCAATAATGGCTCTATCAATGGCAAAAAGCTGAAAAATCTGAAATGCGTGTGGGCTGCTATTAACCCGCAAGCAGTTAAGGCTACTGATACACAATACCACGTGGAAGAGCTTGACCCAGCAATGCTTACGCGTTTCAAGATTCGTTATTACTTGCCCTTCGAGATGGACAAGGAATACTTTGACGCTAAGCACGGCAAGGGTGTGTACGATAATTTGCATCCGTGGTGGATGGCGTTGAACGAAAATCTTAAAGACGAATTCCCGCCGCGCTCTGTAGATTACGCTCTTGAAGTGCTTGAGCTCGGATTAGACGTCCAGGATTCGCTGCCTCCGGATATCCATAAGACACACTTCATGCGCGCTTTGAATTCTGGTGTAGCGCAGGCTAAGAATCCTATAGCCAGCGGTGTCACTATCAAAGATGTATTCAACACGATGGACCCCACTAAGATTAAGCAGTTACTTCGTCGGAATAGAGGCAGTCTGAAACCTATTATTTCTGGATTGAACAACGAGGAGCTGACTAAACTGGTCAAGATGGTTGGTATCAGCTCTAGTGACAGTCTAACGATATCGGGTAAACTTATTATCTCGGGCATAACGAGCAAGCAAGCTGACGCACTAGATAAAATACGAGGCGCAGGGGCAGCGGCTGTGAAGGGCGCTATCGCCGTAGAACGCGACATAAGCAACTTTGGTGAGCCCGAGAACAAGCCTAGCGGCGGTGTGTCTAAGCGTGGTAAGAAAGGACCTTCCTCTAACAGTGATGACGTAAGTGATGAGGAGGTAGATGCCTTCGTTAGTGGCGAAGGCGACGCTGACGAACCTAAGAAGTCTAAGGCCGCTAAACAGAAGTGGAAAGACGTTAGCAAAAAGCTCAAGAAAGCATCTGTTAAAGGGTATCGTCCTAATAAGGCTAGCGCACGAGCTAAAGTCTTCTAGAGTGAGCAATCATGGCAATCACTGAAAAAGAAAGAGACGCGGATTATAAAGCTCTTGTAAAAGAGATACGTGTTCTGAGTATCACGCTTTATTGCATAATCAAGGACTCTACGTTTCAATGGAGGTCAAAAGGCACTGCCTCGGTTTCTATCCGGGGCGGTGTTTTGCATTTTGAGTTTAACACCCAGCTGTGGGACATGTTGTCTACTACAGAGCGTATGTTTGTTCTGTTACATGAAATCTACCACGTGTTTCTCGACCACTTCGGTAGGCTTCCGCCAGTCACACCCGTCGTAAGTAGGGCCGCCGACTTAGCGAACAATTCTGCTTTGCTCAAGCACTTCAATTTTAAGCGGAAGAAAATGAAGGTGTTAGGCCCTATGCTTTGCTGGCCGGATACAATTATTCCGGGGTTGCCTCTTGCAGATGACCTATCCGCAGAAGAGTACCTGTGGATTCTCGAAAAGAATGAAGACAAGTTGCCGAAGGGTGAACCCGGAAACACAGGCGTAGCCGGCGAAGAAGGTAGTATAGACGACCATTCTAAGATGGACCCGAAAGACTTGGACAAGTTCTTGAAAGGAAAGATGGGGGAAATGAAAGATGACCTCATGGAAGAAGGCTTGACGGAGCAGAAGGCCCAGAAAGAGTTAGAGAAGTTTATTCAGGACATACCTGATGCAGACGCGCGCGAGTCACTTGGTAAGATGGCAGGCACCGGCGTGGGTAACTTAGAGTCAGTGGACGACATAATCAAGAAGCGCAAGATGACTTGGACACAGTATGCTCGGTATCTCAAGCGTTCTGTCCTTGGCCTTAAAGAGAATACAGTATGGATACCTGACCGCCGAACCCATTCTCTGGCCCAGCAGGGGTTGTTTGTCCCGTCGTATAAAGAACGTGACGGACGTAGAGGCCGTGTTTGTGTGGTGTTATTCTTAGATACGTCGTGGAGCTGTGACCACTTGCGCCCGTACTTCTTCGGCTTCGCTAAAGCGCTAGACCCAGAGATATTTGAGGTCATAACCTTTGGTTTTAATTCTAAGACTTACCCTATTAACTTGGCGAATCCTCAGTACATAGGCGGTGGCACTAGCTTTGCTTTTCAGTCTACCTTCGATAAAGTAACTAACCCATCTAAGTATGGTTTCGTATTTACTGACGGTGACGTTATGGGAATGTCGGATATAACCGAACCTGAGCGCTGGCACTGGTTCTTGTCTGCAAACAACACTAGAGCGATACCCGCTGGTTGCGCTATCAATATGCTTAAAAATTTCGACTAACTTTATGCGAGTCTATCGCTTAGGGCCTGTACCTCGTAGGTATAGTGCCTTTTGCTATAGAAAAACGGCTGTCCTTATGCTATAATATATAGAGGGTAAAAGCGTATCTATAAAGTTTGATTCTAACAGGAGACTAAAATGACTCAAACATTCTTCAGAGAAACTAACGAGAATGACCGCTTGTGCGCTAAGTGTGGTGGAGCATGTTGCAAACGTATGCCAGGTCTTTTTATACCTGCCGACTTTGGCCTATCTGAAAACGTAGAAGGCTTTAAGAAGCGTTTTATGAAAGAGCGCTTAGCAGTAGACTGGTGGGAAGGCGATATACGCTACCGTGATTTTAGAACTGCTAGTTTTACCGAGTCACAAGGTAATGAAGTTCTAGGGCAAACCTATTATGTTCGGCCCCCTGTAGTAGGGGCGTCTAAAGTATTTGACCCGACCTGGGGCGGCGCATGTGCAAAACATTCTAAAGAAACAGGTTGTTCTTTGAAGTTTGAAGAAAGACCATATGAGTGTCGCACTCTAGTACCTGTGGAAGACTTACAGTGCGAGCGGACTGAAAAGGATTTAACGAAAGCAGAAATAATTACACTGTGGCTTCCGTATCAAGATTTGATACAAGAAGTAGGCAGCCAACTTTGCAGTGTGGTATCTGCGGAGGATTAAACATGATAATTGTGGTTAGCTTTTTTGATAATACAGAACTCCACCCTGAGTTGCATACTAGCCAGCACCAAGGCAAAACGCTGGAAGACTGCATGTGCTCTTTTGAGCATTCTTTATTTGAACAGCCTAAGTTTGTACAGTTGGCTGAAGGTGTGCGCTACGTGATAGCGGAAGAACTTAAAGGCGCGCAAGCTTTTGTAGAAGTCGCAAAACAAGACGGCTTCACTCTTAGTATCCTGGAGGTGAGAGTTGAAAACACCTAAGAAGAAATCTGCCGAGCACATACTAGAAAGTATCAAGTCCAGTACAGTCTTTGGGAAGAAGCGGGGAGTAGTGCCTAAGCATGCAGATAAGTCAGCGCCTTACCGTAGTGACGAGGGCAAAGCAAAAATACCTTCTTCTAAATCGCGTATACTATCTACCTCTAAAGTTGAAGAACCTGTGTACTCCGGCAGTCTAGAGCTAAACGTAGGTTTAGGATATAATAAGGGCGGCCTGCAAGTCTTGATGAAAGAAGAAATTCGAGACTCGGGTAAGAAAACTTCGCAGCTAGAATAACTGTAAAGTAAGTTATCCGTGCAACCTGTTAATAAACAATACACCATGAAAACAAGACGCCCAAAAGAACAGCATAAGCTAAACTGCTTTCTTAAAAAGATTGCTAATGATACAAGTATTAGCAGCCGAGAATCTGGATGCGCTACAAATTTTAATTTTAAGCACATGGGAGACTTGCTTATAGCTTTCTCGGACAACACCTATATAGGCAGGGACGACAGCGTATACTTACTTCTAATATCTGTAGAAGAAGAGGTCAGAGGCAGAGGAGTAGGAAAACAACTAATGGAATTTCTTATAACTGCGGCTGACTTATACCAAGTTAAGCTTGCCCTGACTGTCATGGAAGTAGAGCAAGGCATGAGTGTGCGCAGGTTAAAAAAGTTTTACAAAAATTTTGGTTTTGTATCTACCGAAGAAGACGAAATGATACGAAACCCTGTTAACCGCTTTAACTGCTGGTAAAGGGAACACAAATGAAAAAGTTTGCTAGTTATCAAGAAATTAACTCCGCTATAAGGAATTTAGCTGACAAAGTTAACGAAATCTTTTGTAACGCCCCGGAAGAAAAACCGCTGTACTTAGTAGTAATAGCCCCAGATGCTGTGAAGTTTTACGCAGAACTATGCGTTTCAATAAAAGTGCCGCATATTACCTGTATAGTTCAACACACCGCTTTGCACCCGGTAGCCCCGACTTTTATAGGTAGTAAGGCCAAGGATTTACACGACAAGCACGTATTAATTCTGGCGGGTAGCACACTCAACGGTGTAACTGTAAAGTCAGTGCAAGACGCTATAAACTATGAGGCTACTCCAGCCTCTATGAAGGTAGCTTCACTAGTATTTGATTCTTACAACAAGGATAAAGTTGCAATTCCTGACTTCGCGTTGTTAGATTGCGCAGGCAAGAAAGTTGTTGGCTTTGGTTTAAATTCGCAAAAAGATGAGCACAAAAGCTTGTTAAGTTTATATTACTTGGAGGAATAAAGACCAGATAAAACTTTGTGAGTGCTGAGAGGACAGTGCGGATGGACACTGGTTTCAAAGCGATTACCGCTTTTATGTTCTTATACGAAGAATGGCCAGCGCGAAGCTGTAAAATGAAATTAAATCAAAAATCAGGCTAAAGGTGTAAAATGACCACAAACTCTTTTGAAAATCGTCCGAGACTCGCATCCTACATCGTTACGATTAGGGACGTAATCCGAGCCATAAACACATACGAGATTTCTAGCGTAGAGGAAGTTGTAGAAGCAATACAGACTCAGACCAAAGCTGCGTATGAAGACTCCCTTTATACAGCACAAGCGGCCATAGCTCTTGGTTACATTACGGAAAAAGCGGAGTTTACTGAAAAAGGTAAAGCATACGATGACGCAATCCGTAGCGCAAACGAGAAGCGAGAGAAGGAGCGAGACAAAGAAGACCGCGTCTGGCCGGTAAACGTTCTGTACCTTATTCGAGGTCTGCCCGGTGCGGGTAAAACCTCGGTGGGCGCCCTGCTGTTGGAGGGGCTGAAAGCTAGCGCAAGAACAGGTTCAGCCCACTACGAGATTGACCAATTCATTAAGGATAGGACAACCATCGACAAAGCGACCATGCGGCAAGCTGCTCTTGAATGTGTAGCACTAACAGAACAAGCCCTCCTCGCAGGTAAAGACGTAGTAGTTACAAACATCTTTGCGCGGTACAAGGACATTATACCGTACTTTGAGTTGGCAACTTACCACAGCATACGCACTCAACTTATAGAGGTGCAGGGGCAATGGGACTCAGAGTCTAGGTCAGAAAAACTGCGCAACACTATCTCTAGTCGCTGGTCGCAGATTACTTTGCCGAGGCGCTGGAAAGGATGGTTTACTGACCGTCGGCGCCAGCTTGAGATAGCCAAGCGGGAGAAGCAACGCTTTCAAGTAGGGGCAGCAGATGAAACAGCGCAAGAAATAGCCGCGTTGGAAGAAGTTATAAACGAGAACTAACACAAAAAAGCTGGCAGGGTTCTCCTGCCAGCTTTCTTTACATTTAAACTTTATAGGACCCTAAAATGGTTAACAGGGTGAACTTAGACAAAGCACTCGCAATAAAATTCCGCGAGCTTACATAAGGAAAATGAAATGGCTAAGACCACAAAAGTAGCAAAAAAACTCATGGATGGATACAACATCGTCATAAAACAAAAAGGAGACAAGATATTCGCGGCGTATTCCCCGTTTGCTTACCCGCATGAAATCGAGTTAAAACGGGTTACCAGTATCAAAAGAGCCGTGTGGCATTTCAAGCAGAACATAAAGCCAAACGCGCGGAGCTTTTCGGCGGTACTTTACTCTGAAGACAAAAAGTTTGCTGCCGCAATCAATATATGTCCGGCAGAACAAAATGCTTATAGAGTTTACCTTGGTACTAGTGAGAAACAGTACCCAGTGATTCTCGTGTGCATATTAGAGAACAAGATGGAAGCTTTCATGAATCAGAGCATCGCCTTCTTGGAAAAAGAGCTAGGAATAAAGCTTTTAGCTAAACTGGATTACAAGACGTACAAAGAGCGCAAGCAAGAAAAGGTTTCTTCTCATGAAAAAGAAAATACTGCCACATGTGTCTGAATACTTTGACCCCGTATTTTTTGCACAAATGTCAGCGCAAAATAAGTTGTCCCGGTCACGCATTATCTATATGCACCCTGACGACTTCTTAGCGTTAGCCAGGGAAGGGCACGGGGACAAAAAAGAAAGTAGGGTAGAAAACTTTCTAGAGCAAGGGAAGCGTTTCCCAGACATGCCGTATCTTTGGATTGACACTGTACGAAAAGACACAAAGGAATTTAAAGTTAACTACACAGAAGACTTTTGCCAAGTTATTGCGCACGAGGGCCGACATAGAACAAGAGCGCTGAAGTCGCTTGGCTATTCAGCAGTACCCGTAGTTATAAACAGTACGTCGAGTCTCGGGGTGTTCTGGTTTAATTCTAACAGTCGCCCTACGTCGGTTAAGTCTGAAGACGGATACCAGACGTTCAAGTTTGCCGACGTTTTTGATGAAACTTACTGTCCTGTTTTGGACAAAAAATCAGGTGAGTGGGTATGAATGAAGTATTTAAAAAGTTTAAAAACGCAAAGCAACTTACAGTTGACCAGTGTAAGCTGGTTGCGGCGGCACACTGGTGGGAGAAGTCAGGCTGGAAAGTAGAGGAGTTGGCGTGCTTCCAGCTTTATCAAGAAAAAATGTGTCTGCCGTTTTCATTCTTCCATGAAGGTATGGAGAAGTTGCTAGGCCGACCTGTCTGGACGCATGAGTTCGCGCGCCCCGACTTGCTGAAAGCTGAGGTAGAAGGCATAAAAGAAATGCCCGACTTCACCGAGGTTATGAAGTTGCTGGAAACTTTAACAGGAGACGACACGAAGGTAATAGTGTTGGCTTTAGAAGACAATTCTGAGGATAAAGACAATGAAAACGGCTAACTGCTGCCAACTCGGTGCTCTGGGCTATCAGTGCAAGCACATAATCAAAAACTCTATGGAAGAAGTACGCAAGCAAATTAATATTTTACATGGAGAACCTGCTCCACTGAAAGTAGGGGAAGAAGTCCACGAAGCAGTTTCGTCGAGGGCAGCGCCTTCCATTAAAGACTATCTAGCGTACACCCGGGCTGGAACTACGATAAGTCTATCTGAACTAGAACCTCCCTCGCAAGAAGAAGTAGCGATACTAATGGCCCTCTTTGACGGGCAACCACTAATGCAGGGAGTGAATATCCCGACTTACGCGGAGGCCGACAGCACAGCAGGACGAAAACACTATACTCCACCCGGCGTAGAAGTTAGTTTACCTGCACAAGAATGCGTTCTAGGTATGGACTTGTCCAGAGGCCCCGGCGCTACTTCCACTGTGGAAATAGACTCTATACAGTACCAGCAGGCTAAGTCACGCATCCATCGGCCTAAGTTTACTCCACCGGAGATAGTTTTCTTCGACTACCCAACGTTGTTGAAGAGCAAATTAGACTTGCAAAGCGGCGAATCAGAAAAACTCCGGGATAAAGTTCACGAATTATCAGTGAAGACGCTTAAACAGAGACCGCTGCGCGGAGAGATGGAAGTATCTTTGGATTACATTAATATATCGTTGGTACTTACTAAACCAGAAGCCCCGAAATCTTCGGTGCATCGAAAGTATGATTACACACCTACGCCTACTGTGCATGAGAGTGTGTCGGCATTTGGTAAACCTATGCGCATGTATGCTTCGGCGTTACCTTCTTACGCCAACGACCCAAAGAACACGAAAGTATAAAGTTGCACCAATCGTTGATAGAAACCCTAGTGAAAGCAGTGTGTCAAAGTTAACTCAGAAACCCAAGCATAAAGAACGTAGCTTATCTCGTTATTAATACATCAAGTGTAATTGAACCTGGTGCGTCAAGAAACCCAATTAGGGATAGTGTGTCACTGTGTGGAAGTAACCCTTGCCAGATGAACGACCCGACGAGAAGCAGAAACCCGTCACTGTTTAGTGTGCCTTTCTCCGATAGGAACCCAGAAGCAACAAGCGTACCTATAGCTATTAGAAACCCTAGCTATTGGAGTGAACCAAGTTAACTCAGAAACCCAAACGTGTGTAGTGTACCTATGTACGACAGAAACCCAAGAATAGAAAGTGAACCAATCTTCTCCAAAGAACCCTACCAGCTACAGTGTGCCTACGGAATTGATAAAATCAAGTTGACACAGCGTATCATGTATCCCGAGAAACCCAACTACGAGTAATGTATCCAAACTGAGAAGAAACCCAACCGCGTTACAATGCAATCTAAACCACAAGGAAAACACCATGACTACTGATGTTCAAACGCCTGAGAAATTTGTAATCCCCGCAGAACAGGAAATTCTGCGTAGCCAGATTCGCTTGGCTACGCGCGGCACTTACGACCTGCAAAAAATGCGTATACAAAGTGGCAACCGATTGAGTGCTACATTCCGCGCTAAGCTTGGTCTTGACTCTTCGGAACCGGAAGAAAGCGATGCAGAGGCTAAGAAGATTCTGGATAGCATTCGCTTGTCCTATGAAAAGATGACTGACGGGGTGAAAGTTACGCTGAAGAAATTTAAGGGCGACGGAGTTATCAGCACTTACACTGAATTCGCTATCGTGGACAACTACGTGCTGCTAGAGAAAGCAGAAGCAGAAGCCTTTAAGAAACTGAAAAGCGTCGTGGAGGACCACCCGATTTGGGATGCCTTCTTGCTTGGTGTGAAAGGCTGCGGTCATTCGATGGCTGCTGTGATTATCAGCGAGTTCAATATCTACGCGGCGAAGTATCCCTCACAGTTCCATTCTTACGCAGGCCTCGACGTGGTGCTCGTGGAGGAAGAATCCTCTGGTGAACTTTATGGTATTGGTCGTAGCCGTCGCAAAGAACTCATGAAAGAAGTAGTATACCTCGATGACGAAGGTACACAGCAAGTCCGCATGAGTCTCGGATATAATCCGTGGCTGAAGACTAAGCTAATGGGTGTGTTGGCCGACTGCATGATTAAAGCGAAGGGTAGCTATTACGACCTATATATAAACTACAAGCATCGTATCAGCAACATGCCTGCGCATGAAAAGAAAACACCTGCACACCGCAACATGATGGCCAAGCGCTACATGATTAAGCAGTTCCTCGTAGACCTACATATGGCGTGGCGAGAAGTAGAAGGCTTGCCAGTTAGCTTGCCCTATCATGAAGGTAAACTTGGTATCGTTCACACCGAAAAGCCCGAGCGTCAGGCTATCAAGCTTGGTGGTAAGCCACGCTACTACACAGTAGAAAAGCCGGCTAAAGAATAAAGTTTAGTAGGACAAGGACGTCTTTTTGTCTGAGAAGAACAGAAACCCATATACGCGCAACGCACCTATACATCACATAGAACCCGAAAACTCATAGTGTACTAAGTTACCGCAGTAACCCATTAGTTTAAAGTGTGTCTATGAAATCTAGTAACCCTTCCACGAGAACGTGTCAGTGCCTTTCTAGAAAACCGAAGTAACATAACGTACCTGTAACAACGAAGTAGCCCTTATCTGTAAAGTGAGTCAGTAAAGCCGGAGAAACCCATATAGAGAAAACGAACCTAAGTTGAGAAGAAACCCAAACCTGGAAAGTGAGCCTATATAAAGAAGTATCCCAAGTAGTTGCCTAACGCGCCCATCGATGACAGAAACCCAATAGTGGTAAGCGTGTCAATCCTATTAAGTAAACCTGTCCTCTTGAATGTACCGTAAATACGCAGTAACCCGTAGCGAGAAAGTGTAACCTTTAAAGGAGTTTATCAATGCCTCACTTCTACCAAGAGTTCATCATGCTGTTAGTATTGGCTGTAGCCCTTGTTTGCTTTGCGTTTTGGATACGACATAAAGTTCATCAGTGGAATGGTGAGTTTAAAAAGAAAATGGACACTCTTATAGCAGAAGACAAGGACGTGTTCACTCTGCTAGAGTTTTATCGAACGCGGTGTACTACGCTAGAGAGCGAACTAGAAATGGAGCGCATCACAAAGCGTATGCCGACAATTATAACAACTGAAATAGTAGAGCAGCTTGCTTTCCGAACGCTCTGGATTGCCTATGCTTGGAACGACCACAACTTCGAGCCGGCACACGTAGTAGCGAGGGAAACCTGTGAGAAGCTTGGGATAACTAGCTTGGAACAGGCTCAAAACTTGTTAAACAGTTCTATTAGTGACGCTTCTCTCAATAATAAGATAAACGAGTGTATTGCAGTCGCCCGGCATTTTCCTGAGAGTACTCGCGGAAATACGCTAGATAAGTTGAGCGCTCTACTCAAGAACAAAATCATGGGGGTTTAATAATGGGAATCGGTTCTTTACCGGTAAAAGAGCTGTGCGCGCTCTCGCTCGCGAACGAGGCAGCACTGCTAGCGGAACCTACGAAGCGGTGCGCCTGTTATCACTGTCTGCGCTCTTTTCTCGTGGATGCTATAGAAGACTGGGCGTGTGATACCCGAGGTCACACGGCGCTGTGCCCTCAATGCGGTATAGACTCTATAGTGCCAGGTGAACACTCGCAGGAAGACTTAATAGCGGCACATGACAAAGCATTCAAACAAAGAACTACCGTAAAGCTCACTGGCTCGGAGAACGACTAATGAATATGTCGCGTAGAAACTTTTTGACTCTAACTGGAGCGGTGGCTGTAGTAGCGGTTGCCCCCGCTATGCTTATGCCTAAGTTAAAGCCGTTAGAAGACGTAACAGTTTTTGTAATAGAAAACTGGTGTCGTAAAGAGAAGCTCTTCAGGGCTTATGGCAACAACGGAAATGGTGCCGTTGATACTGTGCTAGCCCACGGCGTAGTCGATGAAAAAGACCGACTCTGGTTTCAGGTAGCTCGCAGAGTGTCTCCTTTCGGGGATTACGACTTTGGGTACCAGCCTAATTTGCCGCAGCTCTTTATGTATATGTCTAACGACATTTTTGAAGTGAAAACAGGTAAAGTTTTGAAGTCGCGTTCGGGTAAGCTCCACGAAGAAAAAATGGCGGCCTACACTAAGTTACACCAGAAGCTGACTACCTGTACACAACGTATTGCTTTCCACAAAGTTTGACAACAGTGCCGCGTTTGAACTAGGGTTGACCTTCGCAATAATGGGCCCTGTCTTTTTGTATGTTATGTTTAGTATCTGGATTAATAATCTACAGAGGAACAAGTCATGATGGAATACTTCACTAACGTAGGGCTACTACAGGTAGCCACCACAGCAGGCGGCGTAACCCTCAGCGTTATCATCTTAGCGTTGCTGTGGAAAATGTGGAAAACTACACCAAGCGCTAAGAGTCAACCGCTTCCTCCTATCGACCCGTGGTCTGGGCTAGAAGCAAAAGCGAAAAAACATTTTATAACTGCGGAACAAGCCAAAGAAAAATGGCAGGAAGAAGAGCGAGACACTCTGCGAGAGTTGAAGCTAATAATTCTGGCTCAAACGCGGTACCTCGCAAAGGCTCCTATCTACTCAGACTCACACTGGGGTAGTCAAGCGGCTACCCTTGCTGTAATGGTAAATCAGGTAGACTTCATAAAGTTTATGTATGACAACTACAAGCTCAACGTAAAATTTGTGTTCGAGACACCGATTAGTATGGTAGCTAAGTCAGACTTAGGCAGCGAGTTTGAAGTGGCGTACTACATTTCCTATCAAAAGATAGACCGATTCGTGAGTTGACGTATGCCGACCCTAGAGGATGCCCCAGTAACAAAATTCCGTGACGTAAAGATAAAAGGAGATTGTCATACAGAGGTATTCTACTCCCCGTGGCATATCGAAGTAAAGGTATCGCGTGAGTATAAGAAGCAGAAGGAAGTCTACTCTTTTGTGCATCACTGCTCTAGCAACCTGTTCAAACTTTCTAGTTACGTGGTATTTGAATACGACAAGAAAGGCCATTACAAACGCAAGGAGTGGTGGTCAAGGAATGCCAGCACAAATGACCGTAACACTATGACAATGGAAGACGTACCCCGCCCGAAGGTACTAAAGAAGTTGGTGATGGATGCCTACATAGAGACGCTGAAGTTCAAGGCGTTTCATGATGCAGTAGACGGGCCGCAACCCCTGCCTGAGACTAAAAAGAAGACGAAGAAAAAGGAGAAGAAAGAGAAGGAGACTAAGAAGGCTAGCAAGACCCAGAAGTCGAAAGACAAACCGAAATCTAGGAGAAAGAAATGACTATTGAACGCGCTATACAAATACTCTCGATATGTGGCCAGATAAATTTGTTTGGTCGGGTCTGGTACGATTTTTTATTATCGTGTGCAGAGGAGAACGTGACCAGCAAATGGGTTGAAAAGTTTGAAGGGAGAAATAAACAGATTGATATTTATCCATTATCGCTCATAGGCGAGTGCCTGCGCGAGATAGAGAATGAACTCCTGAATATATACGAAGGTGAGGTGGTATAAGGTGGACAACAATAAGAAAATAATCCTGAAAGTGACGGGCATCGTAGTAGGGACAACGCTTTTGTTGAGCGCTCTAGCTCTAAGTACTGTGCTTGTCTTGAGCTACGCTGCCCAAATAGCGCCTACACCTACTACACCCTGTGCGCAGTCTTATCTAGAGCTTATTAAGCAGAAAGCGGCTACCGTATATATAGAATATTGGGCAGACACTACTTGGGAGCCCAAAGATGGGAAACTGTGGACAGTAGATATTAAAAGTATGGATAAAGAGTATGGATTCCGACTCAAAAACACAGAGTTGTGTGCAGCACTAGACGACGCGTGGAACAAACTTAACGCATACGATGCTTTCATTGAAGGTCAGAAAAAATGATTCCTGTTATTACGTTTTTTGTGCGGTGTCGGAACCGCGAGCGCAAGTATCAGAAGAGCGACAAGTTGTTCAATCTTAGGCATTCAAACTTCCAGGAGTTCGTGGCGCTTGTCAAACACCTAGACCAAGACCTATCTGTGCACTTGTCTAGTGCCGTTTTTGCGCAAATACTAGCCTCTGGATGGGTTGCGGAGCGCCAGCTTGAGATTAGGTTAGTTGCTGAGAGTACTATTACGCCAGCTACCCTACTCAAGTTCGTGGAAAGATTTAGCAGCAACACGTATTTCAATCTGCACACCGCGCTCAGTATATCAAAAACCGCAAAAGCTTTTAATGCTTTCATAGTACCTTTCCATGGAATTGGTAATAAATTAGAGGTTATAGAACAACTCAGCGAAGTAATGGAAGACGGTATTCCGAATGAATTATAAAAGTGTAAAGTGGGGGTACGTGCCTATATGGGAGAGAGCCGATTACCCCGCTCTGATAGAAACAGCGGCCTACATAGTCCGAAAAGATAAATTGCGTAGAACCCAAGGCATTCTGGAGGAATAATGAACGGTCAAACAGTAACAGATAAGTTGGTAGAAATTCACAACGCGCAGACCACAGTGGATGTATTAAATGACCTACTCGGTCTAGACAAAGCAGCAATCAGTGCTTTAGTAAGCAAACGCGTGCAGGTTAATAACGAGGTAGCAAACCACCCACACGCTCAAGTAGCACAGGTAGGCGATATATACATGCTTGGATTGCTTGGAGTGTTGAACGCCCTTCACGGAAAATCCGGTAAGCGTATTACAGCCGTGTACTCCGACGGTGATAGTGCAGAACCTAATATAGTGCGGTTTGAGCTCTGGGATGAAAAGTACTTTAATATGGCGGAAAATGTAGAGAAAGAAAATGGAGAGGAGGAAGTTGAATGAAACTTACTTTGAAAGAAGGAAAAGATTATACGATTGATACTAAGACTTCAGTAATAACATTTTCCACGCGCATTCCAAATGGTATTTATGTAACTACATACGATACTATTGAAGGCGTTACACGCGAACGCGGGATAAAGAAAGTGCGCGTTGACGTTAGCCTAGGTGATTACCTAGCTTATGTATTTAACAAGTGGAAAAATAAAGCGCTCCATCGAATTCGGTTAAAGCGTATAACAAAAGGTGTATCTGAGTAATTCCAACCAATAAAAAGCCCCTGACCGGCATTAGCTAGTCAGGGGCTTTTTTTTACGGACTTACCTACGCGCAGGGGACGGCGGAGAAGGCGGTGGTCTAGGTCGTACTAAATTATCAGGCGGTGGACTATTAAAGTTTGAACAACGTGGCCGCAAATTATACACATAAGCAGCTAGCATTATGCCTAGAACAATTCCGGCTAAGAAGGCACATGCTACTAGAAAACCAACTAGACTGATAGGAACATTCATATCGAAAATAAACATGGTCACACCTTGTCTTCGGGCTCTCGCAAGCCGTGCTTGTGTTTCAATAACCTTTCGGCTCTATACGCTTTAATGCAGTGGTTCGCATCACGAAAAATAAAAGAGAGGAGTTTGCAGAATATACAGGAACACTTGCAGCCTTCAACTTCCCTCTTTCCTAGATGACCACTTATTGTATCTAAGTGGTGTCCACCAAAGAACGTAACTATAAGTCTATCCAGTGCCAAGGCAACATTGAACAGATAGTATCTCAACATGGCTTAATCCTTCAAACTTTATGATTTGCTGTGGGTCACACTACAGTACTTGTGGAGTCTACCCCGTCTGTTCCAGTCCACCAAATTGGTTGACCTGCGGGAGCAAGCGTAGTATCGAAATAGATAGTGCCACCCTGGTAGGAAGTAAGAGTTGGCTGCGCCACTATAGTATTTTTTAAAGCGGTCGGTCATATCTATTGTCATTGTTTAACCCTATTGTGAAATCCATAGTATTATTTATTGTTTTCTTGAAAACAAAAACAAGTGAGGATATGACCTCACTTGTTTTTAATTTTACTTCTTATGTTTGAATCATTAGTGACAGCATCACCGTCAGAGTATTCGTTATATGATAGAGGAATGTGATTTTAGTCTCACCGTCAACGAATAGACATGTTCCCATCTTACCACCAACAATAGCATTGCCTTGCGAATAACGTAGATATGAATTAACGTCCAGCACACGATTGCGCACATCGAACCTAGCCATACGTTGGGTGCCGTTGATGTTGATGTACAAGAAGCGACCACCGTTTGAAACTGGATCATATGTACCACTAGATCCAATTGTGAATGTGGTGCCTCTATTACCATAGTCGACGGCATTTGCCCAAGAATTAGTCGCAATGTCATAAACATCAAGAACCGCACTGGCTGCGCCACGGAAAAGGAATACATGGCTATGACGCGCATTATTCGTAGTATCACGAGTAATACCAAACGCGTGAGCCATCATTAGTCCTGCGCCAACCACGCCGCCGTTTGCGGCGAATGTTGAAGTATCCCATGCATTTGCGGTAATGTTATAGCAATAGGTCGTTGCGGATGCGCTCGTCTTCAACATAATCACGTCATCATTATTCTCAATGACGAACTTGGCGGTAGCAGATGGTGTAGTCGTCCATGTAGGAACGGTGAACACGGCAGTAGCACCAGAGGTATGGGATGTGATTTTGCGGCGCTGCCCAACCGCTGTTGGTGTTGTAGTATCTTCAACAATACGAACTTGGAAGTTGGAGTATTCATTAGCAACAATCGATGCTGGAAGACCAGATGACGTAATTGTAGTACCAGTGGCTGCTGTTGCGACGACGCAACTTAGTAGCGCGTTGTTGTATGTGGAACTACCATCTATGAATCCTTCACCAGGAGCGCGAGTGTTTGGTACGTATTGTTCAGAAAACGAGATAAGACCAGAATCCGTGTTCACAGAAGAAGGAAGGTTGGCTGTTGCCAAGTTACTAGAATATGAGTTGGTTGCGATATCATAATACTTCCACATACCGGCAGCCAGAGTACCAGCACTCAATAGGAATACTCGCCCAGAGAGAATTTCGTAAGTTGAACCACTTGTCGGTGTAAATGTGAATGGGACGTCGACAGTGATCGTTGGCGTTGTTCCTGATGTGTTGGCAATGATATAACGTTCTTCAGTCTTACCTGATGCACCAGAAGCGTTATCAACAATACGAATCTTATAGCCAATACCGTTTCCCTTATTGGCAAGCTGGTTGACACCTACAGCTGCAGGTAATGCAGTAGATAGGACAACTGATGTAGTGGTCGCGCCAGCCGTGATCGTTCCACGTGGACCCTGTGATGCATGAAAAACCGCTGCGGCCCCCGCACCAAAAGTACCAGTAAGTGCCGGTGATGATAGAGCTAACCACTCACCAGTGGTTGGATCAAAGCAATCAAATGCAGTTGCTGAACGAAGAAAATAAATGTATGCACCGCGGGATGAATCATTGCGCATGTCATTGGCCATGCACATACCCGCTGCAGATGTGGCCAAGGTCGGCGACTCCATACGCCACATCGGGAGATCGATGATGTGCTTAAAACTAGTTGTTGTTGCCATTATACCACCTCAAAAAATGATATGATGAATTGATCGTTAGAGATGATGGCTAAAGGAACATCATCAACGTATATTGCCCAATCGGTTATAGAACCAACTATCCCACCTTTTCCTGGGATATTTAGGACTAGAGGACCTGTTAATTGAAAGGCACTAACAATAGTGTCTTCGGTGTCTTTATATAATTTCATGTAATTCTACCTCTAAGAGCTGTTGCCCATGCGCTATGATTTGAATCTGTGACAAATGCTAATGCTGATGCGCCACCAAAGTTTGATACGTTGTTTAATGTATTCACTGTTGTAACGGTCGACACGGTGGTGACTGTACCAGATGATATCGCAACGGTACCAGTTTCAATGTTTGCGCGCATACGTCCGAGAGAGTCGGAGGTGCCAGTGTTTACTAATAGTGAGCGCATAATATGCGCTAGGTCTGTTAGCATCGCTACGATGTCGGTATTATCTACCGTGACATTTGCGCTAAATGACCCAGATACACTTAACGTACCAGCTAATAAAGTACGTATTTGTTCTAGCTTTGCAAGTGACGCGGCATCAGCATAATCTGTTGGGAAGTTAGCAATACTTATTGTTTCTAGTGCAGCCAAGGTAGCGCTATCGAGTGCAACTTCTTGACCAGCTTCTAGCTTCTGATTAAGTTCGGTAAGAATATTATCTAATACAGTCTTTGCCGCTGCCAAGGTTGTTTGAGTAGCAAAATCTTTACTAGCGATAGTCGCTAAGTTTCCACCTGTTTCTAGCGCAAGTGCTGATGTATTAAGATCAATACCTGCGTTTGCAGTTACGCTACCAGATATTGGTAATGCTGTAGCACGAAGCTGTGTGTCAGTTAATCCACCTGTTACGGATATCGGCGAAGCTCTTAACTGAGTATCTGTTAATGTGCCAGTAGTTGTTATAGTTCCTGATATTGATACAGGTACAGCAGAAGCTCTTAATTGTGCATCTGTCAAACCAACATCATCAGCATTTAGTGCATCAATTTTTGCATCCAATGCGTCTAAGGCTTCTTCTATACTAGGTGCTGGAGCATTTGGATTAGGGGTTACGCGGATATAACCAGCGTTGAACGCGCTGAATAAAGCCTTGCTAGGTGTTTCTGTATAAACAACCGGACCCCCAACAGTAATGACAAGACTAGGTTCAAGTGGATTATCCCCAGCAATGCTTATAGAATCCCCTGTTCCAGGGTGTTGCGCGTGTACTATCGCATATCGTGTTGGTTCACTCATGTCACACCCTTCCTTTTATGTGCAACCATTTCGGTGTGCGCAGGCCAAGTTTTGTGAAAAATTCAATTTGGAAATTCGGGTCTATATAGTTTTTAATAGCTGTGATAGACGTGGGCTTAGCACCTGTGGTGTGACCTAGCGTCTCACCTACTTTAACCAGCGCTTCTTTGAACCACTTTTCTGCTGCGGCTTGCGACACTTTACCTTTCTTCAAAGGAGATTGCGACAAAATTTCTTTCGCCAGCTTGGTACCTAGCATATGACGCACAGAATGCAAGGTAGACTTAGCACCTAGCGCTTTAAAGTAATTGGAAATTGCTAGCGTAGGAATATGCTTTCCATTATATGTCCAGAGTGGGTCGTTAGGCTGCTTACCCTCCTGCAGCTCATTTATAACGGAGATAAGTCTTCGATTAGTAGTTGTCGTAGGTAGAACCACGTAATCATTAGTACTAAGCTTTTTACCGTCGTAGGAAATTCTCAGCCCATTTTTGTATGGAACTATGTGCTTAACTTTCAGCGTAGTAATGCCGTAAGTAGGAATTTCCTCTCCAGTAGTTCTGTCAATCGTTTTATTACCGGGGTTACCTGTGCGCGCACCCGTAATAAAAATCAACTCTACCGCAGCAGCCATTGGCTTGTTTCGGTTGTCTCCGCCTTTCAAGTCTTGCAGCCACTTAGTACGATACTTCGTGTAATTTTCCTGCAAGTCCGCCAATTTTTCCTCTTTTCGCGTAGCCCGCCTCCCTGCCATGTAGTCCAGCGTATAAATGTTATTATTACCTGCCCTGAACACATAAGCATTGTCGTCAGCGGCGTTATACTTCGGGTTCATTTCTACACTTAGCGCGTTAGTGCCCTGTATAACTTTACCCGCTTCCGTGACCAAATTTAAGCTTTCGTCTACATTACCTACAAAACCTGTAGGCAGGCTGTGCACGATTTTGTTCTTAACTAAGGCGCTCCTCAGGTCTTCTATTTTTACGTAAGGACGACCCGACTTTCGCACGTAGTCCCGAACGAAATTCTCGTATATTTTCTTAGCTTCGTTACGCAACTTGGTATAGGCTTTGTAAGCTTCCGGATTTTTTTCTTTCAGGCGTATTGCGTCTTCAAGACTAAGTTTTTGTGTAGCTACGCCCGTATGTTTTTTACTCAACTTTTTTATTTGGTCAAACACTGTCTTTTGGTCGTTTGCAGTTGCGGGCGCTAAGTCCTCCATGGAAAACATAGCAGATAAAGCGGGGTCTTTCAGGATACCAACACGCTTTTCCAGCCTAGTTATAGCCCCTGCTGAGTTACTGCGGAAGGCCGCGCCCAAATCCTTGAGCATAGAAAGTCTGTCTGCGGGTATAGTAATATCCTTCTCTATTAGTGGTCGAGCCCTAAACAGAGCTACTCCTAAATTAGAAACGTCTTTGTCTATTTCTGCGTCAAACCGTTTGTCAGCGCGCGCTGCGGACAGCAATCGCTTAACTGAAGTCTTCGGTAGCTTGAACTGTTCTACAAACTTTATGAAATTTGCTTCCCACGCCCTAGAGTTGTCTGCTATACCCTTTGGTATGGGCCTCAGGACTTTTTCAGTTTTTTCGTCAACCGGCGCGAACGCATAAGCAAACAGCATGTACAAAGACTTTAGAGTGTCTTCTAGGACTTCAGGAGCTACTTTAGCCGTTTCAACGCGGTGGTCCAGTTGCGTCATTTCTAAGAATTTTTTAACTGGTAAAAATACTAAGTCTTTATAAAGCATGGTATTCGTTCCCTTAAGAAAATAGCCTTTGCCTTTTACATAGGTTCCTTCAAGTTTAGAGCCTATGTTGTTGTCTTCTACTATGTCTCCATCGGAGTCTAGGAGTATTGAATGTGTAACAACGTCACCCCGGCCAGTGTTTGTTCCTAGCAGCACTATAACGTCACTTCCCTTCTTACGCTGCCGGACAGCGTTAATTGTATCGTAGTGGCAGAGGTTATCCCCGGTTGCTTTCTTATGGAATCCTGAGAACCCCCTCACCTTGAATAACGAAGTATTTGGGCTGTAGGAATACGCCATCTTAGCTAATATGGAATTTATGCTCAGGTCACTCTGCTGTTCTTTTTGCATCATGCACCCATATAAATTTCTAGTAGACCGAGGTCAATGTGATACGTGACATATAGACCTCCGTGGACAGCTTTTATATATGAGCGACGCATCATAGCGCGGTCACCAGTGTCTAGTGTAATTTCGCTCGAGGAAAAGCCTAGCGTTTGTAAGCTCATGTAAGCTAGTCTGAATTGTTGCTTAGTAGAAAACTTTGGTAAGCAGGAAATCTGGTGATAAACTAAGTTTGTTCCGCTAAGCTTTGGTACTGGTATAGTAGATATTATGAAACCCTGCCGCGTAAATTCTCGTATTACGTCAGCACTACCTGATATGTTTGAAAGTGGTGAGCCTAGTTCACGCATTTTTCTTTCCTTTCTTGGATTTTTGGTTGTGTTTGTCTATAGCTTCAATCCAGTCTTTTTTCTTTACCGGAGCCGATTGCACACCCTTAATAAAGTGGTGAACTAACTCCAGGAGCAGGTCGTCATCTGACTGTTCTTTTGTAGCAGAATAAATTGCAGATTTAGCTCCACTGACCGCTAGAGAATGAGTTACTAAACCTTGTGCTAAATGCGGGAGTGCTACAGCTACCCCGTGAGCTAGTCCCCCCGTCAACAGCATTTCACCAGCAACAATACCAACATGTGTGGCTACTGATTTCAGCGCTGCTTTGTCATGGTGGTCGAGCTGTTCACCAGATTTTAGTTTGCGCAAGGCATTAGCGGCTAGCTTCCACTCTTTCTTCTCATGCTTTAAAGACTTTACCAAACCTTTGGCTTTGCGCGTCAGAAAGTTTGCTGCCTGTTTTCGGTGCTCTGACTCAGGGTGATTTCCGCCATCCTTGAAAAAGGCGCGTTGCTCCTCGTTAAACCCTTTTACAGCTTTCTTCAAATTATTTACTGTCTGCTCGCCCGGTACTTCTTCTAATTTTTTCTTTGTTTCTTCCGCTTTCTTTACTACGGCAGCATTCTTAGAAAACTTGGAATGTGGGTGCGACTTAAGATACTCGCGCTGTCTTTCTTCAGACATTCCATAAAACCATTCGTCTTCTTTTGCATACGCTAGTACAGAATTTTTATTTGTAATTGCGAGTTCTTTCATTATTAATAACCTCTGATTTTCTATATCATTAAATTAGTTACTTAGCTTCAACTAGAACTCCTTCATATTTAGCCTTTATCTTCTTAATGTAATAAATTCCCTTACTATCGGCTAAAGTAAATTCTGTAAATACTTTAATCGGTACGCCTGCGTACATATACCATTGGCTAATATTTTTATTTGTGAAATTTACGTATAAGTTTAACGTAGCTGGGTCGTAAGCAACTTCGTCTATGGCGCTAGAAACTATATTCATTACCCAAATGTTTGGGATTTCATATATAGATTTGTATTTCTTTCCTTCTACCTTAATTCCAGAGGTTTCGGTGTCTTTAATACCTAGCATGTTCTTTAAAATTCCAGTTGTATAGGCGTAGTACTCTTTAGTTTCCGCTTTGTCGCGAGACTTGTCTTTAGCTTCGGACCACATCTTTTCAACTTCTTCTATAGATTTACCAGATTTAGCGGCCATTGATTGCAACATTGGAATAGGCATTATCGAAATACCGCTAGGTCAACAACCATGACGTAATCCCTACCTACGGGTTTAGACTCTATTATGCTGTAGTTGTCTATAGCTGTGCGGGACACAGCGACTTGCAAAGCTTTCTCAAGAATACTCTTGGCTAGTTGTACTTCTCCAACTAGCTTTAATTCTAATAATCCGTGGTCTTCGTCGTATTCTGCTTGCAAATCGGAAGCGCTATTTGGCAGTGCTTCTTGCAACCTTGCAATAAATGCTTCCCCTAGAGATTTGTTGGGAAAGCTAGCGCCGGCTTTCTCTAGGCGCTTAGTGGCTCTCATAGCAATTACAGAGGTTAGCGCAGAATTCACTTGTGTTTTCTTAATGGGCATTTTCCACTTCTCCTCTAAATAATCAATTAACTCTGGAAGGTCAAATTTCTTTTTGTGCAAAAATTCTTGAATCTTCACGCCTAAGTTTCTTTCGTTGTCTCTTCCGGAAACTGAGTTATGCAAGTCAGCCCCAAGAGTACTAATTGCGTCATTACGGTATATATCGCCGTTGTTGAAATATCGTTCCACGATTCTTTTAGCGTCGTAACTCAGCTCTTTACCTGAGGGTGTCGATATTAATTCCCACCAACGAAAAAGAATCGAGTCTTTCTTAGTACGAATTCGTGGGCTGTACGGAGTGGAGTCTTCTTTTGGTAATGACTTAATTAAGTCTATGATGGAAGAGGCTTTCGACTTATTAGATAGCTTGAAGTCGTTTTTATCCTGGTATACGTAGACGGGTATTCTTAGTTGTTTCGCTTTTAACGCTACAGTGCGTAGCATCTTGTTAGTATTACCGTTAGACTCCTCTGGTTTAATTAGTATGTCTATCTTAGTAATATAGGAGGAAGCGTTCTGTATAAAACCTTTAGGTGAGAATACTCGGTCTTCCTGCTCATAGCCCCTAGGATTTATTTTTCTGTATTCTTCACCCCAGTAGTCTACGGCGCCCCCCTTATATTTATTACCAAGCTTAACTCCGTCCAGAGTCAATAGTACCGCTGTATTTCCGACTATAGAAGTAAATGAATTATTGCGCGTTCTAGAAGTTGAAAAATAGAACGGATATCCTTTGTTTATGATTTTATCCGCGCCTGTTCCATCAACTGGGCGTAACTGAAAAGCATCTGATTTTAGTATTTTGTCTAGTGCATATAGCGAAGTCATATGGAAGACTACACTAGATAGTCCTGATAACTCATTCAATTTGTGGACTCCGCCTTCATTCCAGTAAGGTCAATACGGGGGTTTATTGCCTGTAGTTGACTGTTTAGAATCTGAACAAGTTGCTTAGCCTTCTTTTCTTTGTATCCTTGTTCGTGCAGGTTATCAATAAGCGTCATGTGCGGTTGGTAATCTGGGTAACTAACTTTGTAGCCATCTTCACGTAATGCGTAGTGAACAGTTTCCAGCTGGGGGCATTTTAGTTTGAGAACCAAGACACCCTGATTCTTATGGCCTTCCCAGTATTCAAATTTAACTATGTTCGCTACAAACATAAGGCTTGGGTCTATCTCAGCACTTTTGTAAAGCTGGTCCAAGTCCTTAACAGAAGTTGAGCTATAGATAACTGTTACGTGTAAGTTAGGCATACCAGTGTAGCTCAAACCGAAGCTCTGTATTGCGTCAATTATCGGCTGCATATTGCGAATAGCGGCGGCAGTCGGGATTACAGAAACGTATAATCCAGTGTCTTCTTTTAGAAAAGCAGCCTTTTCTAATTTATCTGTTTTAGCAGTGAGGTCTCTCATGCTAACTCCTTAATGAAGATTTTCTTTTGTGGATTTAACCAAAGTATAGTAGCGTGTCCGAGTTAGCTACGTGAAAAGCCGGCGTAGCGACTATAGAAGTTTCAATACCGTGAATATCCCACACGTTCTTGAAAGATAGTTGACCCGAGAACTCTCTGAAGTCAACCGTGCCGGGTTTACCTACGTGTCCACACTGGCTCTTCATTGTGATATTAGAATTGCAAATAGAGCAGGTGTAGCGGCCAACCATAGAACCCATTGAGTATGAGTTGAAATCCCCTGCGAGAATCTGATTAGCTGTGTCCGCATGCTTGCTACGGTCAATAGCCAGTAGCTCCAGAAACTTCCAAACTTTACCCCCACCGAAGCCTTTGAGCGGGCGCAGACTTGTATCTGCAATCACGCCGTAAGCTTTTGTAGGGTCTTCATTGTCGTGCTCGTAGTGAACAGGCTTCCCTTTGAACGTTTGGAAACCCAGCATACCTGCGTCTACGCTGTATTCACGCAAAGCCTTAGCTGGGAACGCTACGCTGTTACGATTCGGCAAGTCACTTGGTATTGTGAATACAGGAACAAATATGTAGTCGGAAATATCTGAAGAAATACACATCTTTTCAGCAGCAAATGGTAGCCAACTATTTATGTCCAACTTTCCTTGAAGGCTATTGTCACCATAGCGTGGGTCATAGGTAGCCTTAACAACAAGGGTCTTTTTTACGCGGTGTATATCTTTATTCTTTAGGCCTCGGTGTACGTCTATAGCACACTTACCGAATCCTATTGCGTCGCTGTACTCTACGTGTTTTCCATCTGAGAATTTTTTTCGCATTTAATTCACCTATTAAGAACTGCCTAGCCGGAGCGGCTCGGGCTTTGCAGTTGACTCTGGAGCAATCATTATTCGTTTGTAATAGTTGTCGTAAACTCTTCTACCCTGTTCCCCTAGGTCGAATACTGCATACGGGCTGTTATTCGGCCTGGACTGCTTTCTGAAAGCATCTACTACTTCGCCTGGATTATCAGTGCGGGTTTCCCGCTTCTCGGACTTTTTATAAATTAGATTACACACGGAAATGTTCTTTTCGGCGTCCTGTATAGCGTAGTCGTCCTCTTTGTATTTGAGTACGAGGATTACGTCGCATGTGTCGTCTATAAATTTTGCAGGGTTGTCGCTGACATAAAAATCGCCATACAGCCTGTCGTATCTTGGGTCTTTTACTACGCACTGTACTTTTATTCTAAGGGCTAGAAGTAATCCAACTAGTGTTTCTGGTATGTTTTTAGAATTGCATACCACCGTTACGCTACGTTGATACTTGGAACAATAAGAAACTATCTGGCAAAGCTTATCCATTAGAACTTTCGCCATAGAGTTTTCGTCAGCATTTTCGTGATAAACGCAGTCTAGCCCTACGTAGTAGACTTTATACCTAGGTCTAAACAAATCAATCTTACTAGGCAGTGGTAGCATCTTAAGTAGACCTCTTCTTTTTAAGAAACTGTCTCCGATTAGGGTCGCGCACACTAGCCGAAGCCTTTGCTATTACTTCGTTTTCTTTCTTAATTGCGGCTTTCTGATTAAAAATAGCTTTTTTCTTTCCTGTTTTAGTTCTGCCCACTACTTCACCAGCCCCCTCAAAATTACGTCCGTATGGGTTCTGTAGCTTTAAACGCGAGTAGGCAGTCAGCGAACTTATTTTACCGTTGTAAGCTCGTGAGCTAGAGCCCTCAAAGTCCCCGCCTTCTTCCTGACCGCCAGCTTTCTTGACTTGTTCGTTGTAGTCAGCAAATTGCTTACGAAGCTTAACGTCTTCTTCCAGCTCGTTTAGTATGTTCTCTACACGTAGGCCAGCGGAAGCAGCTAGCATTCTAAGTGTAACGGGAAAACCTAACTCAGATAGATTCTCCAGCATTTCAAAGGTGTCCCGGTCGTTATTAGGCTCTAGTGACTTGTGCCACCTTACCTGGGGTATAGCGTAGTTGCTCGGGTCTTTAACGGATACTCCGGCGTCTTTGGATTTCATGACCCCGACATTTTCTTTGTGTTTATTAGTGAAATTATTAACGGCCGCAATCACTGGAAATAGCTTGTTATAAAATACCACTTGCGTGTAGTAATCCCTATAAGCTTTCTGGTTTTCTATGAATACGGATAGAGCTACCTCCGCAGTAGCAAAAGAAGTTTCACCGCTTAGGAAAGTATCACTGATGCCGAGTGCGCGCAGCTTTAGACCATTAGTAATGTCAATTATGTCCGTGTATTTCCAGAAATCGCCACCTTGTCGGGCCTCAGTAGCGGTTATTCCATTTCGAGTTGCAATGATTGGTCCAAGTGGGTCTAAGTCAGCCTGCTGGAAAAGAGATACTAATGATTGCAGTTCCTCGCCAGTCGGCTCCCAGTTTTCGTCACCTGCTTGCACATGTAGCAACGAGCGTTGGCGTTTACCTGCCTCAACGAGAGTACCGCGTAACAAAGTTTTTTCAAGCAAATATATTGGCAAAAGACGCTTGTAGTAGGATATTGGCTTTGTACCCTCCATACCGCGTCTAGCTAGAAACAGAGTTGTCAATGGGTCAAGTATAAAATCACCTTGACCCATGGCATCTACTAGATTGCGTGGAAGTTGGCTGCGTAACTCCTTAATTATAGGTTCTTCCGACGTTAGAAATTGTTGCAGTTCCTCACTAGGAGAAACTGTAACCATGGGGTCCATGCTAGCAAAAGGGTTATATTGCAGGTCACAATCTTCAATGTCATAAGGCAGCATGTCCGTAAACATCTTATACTGCCTGTTGTACACATTAGTTCCGATGAATGCTCCATACACAAGGTAGTTTGTGCTAATGAAGCGATTCATTGTTTTAAAATTCAGTCGCGCTATAGAGGAGTTATAAACGTCTAGATGCGCTTTTTCTACGCCTACTATGTCAAAGTCGCTGAACGGCAGGGAAGACTGGAGGTCTACTGCGGAACCTGCTACTGAGTCGTAGTAATAAATATCCCGGTAGTACTTATTAAGTAGATTTTCTTGGGAGTCATCTAGAAGACCTCTTAGTATGAGGTCCATATTATTACGTTGGCTACCACCTATAGTAGACATAGACACGGAATTATTTCCGCTCATGCCGCCCATACCAAAGTTTGCTATTTCTAAGGCTCTGTTACCTTTGGTGCCTGACGCCTGCGCTAGAGTTTTGTAACCACTAGGTTTAATAGAAGAAACAACTTTTACCCTACCGTCTGATACCTTTGTGGTTATTGGAGTACCAACTTTAAACATTTTATTCATCCCTTGTTGGGAAAGCTATGCGGTGCTGACGACATACGTATGAAGGAATACCATTACAGGACAACACTTCCATTTTCTTTTCTAATCCGCTTTGTTTACATATAGGACAAATTTCTACGGACTCCAAAGAATTGTGACTTGCTAATTCCTTAGTGCTTTCTTCCGAATTTGCTATTTCCTTATATTCAGCATCAAATAAAGGGTTAATTCTTTTGATAAATTTATTCATGATAACTCCTCTTTTCATAGTATGAAATTAGTGACAGTGTATAAAATTATCTTCCCATTGCTGCTATTCCTTTGCCTCGCGAGTTAACAATTACTCCGGAATTACCGCCGCCCGAGCCTGCTAACGCTACAATTCCGCGATTGGTGTTTACTCGTTTTTCTTTTAAATTTACCATTATGTCCTCGTCGAGCAGATAAGCAGAGGCTAGAACTACGGCACGGAATAAGTCATCGGTTTTCTTGTGCGCTTTCTCTACTGTTTTTCCTGCGTCTTGGACTGTACACATTTGGTAGAATAAGTGTGCGGAAGGCATGTAGTCAAAACAGTTAGGATAATATTTCCCTTCAGGTGCAATACCATTCATGTATAAAGCTTTATCATTAGTTTCCAACTTTGGGAATCTTATTGCTCCGTGCTCCACGTAAGAACGGAATAATACAAAGTCGTTATACTTAACTGAGTATTGTTCAGCTAAAATTAGATTCGGGAAATCGTCCATGTATTTATGCAGTAGATACAAAGAATTCCAGCGGTCAGCCACCACATATTTTACATTGAAACTACGTATGAGGTTCTCAATTATTACTTTACTAATTCTGGCGTGATGTAAAAAGTTGCTACCTTTATTAGGAATAATTTCCACTAGTGCGTCATAGTGGATGTATTTTCCTGAATCTTTCTTGTCTAAGTTTTCCCAGTGCCCAACGCAAATTGCAAAAGAGTTATCGGAATATCCAGCGTCAATAGCTAAGACAGAACCCGGTACCGAGCTAGGCACGTATATTTTTGCTTCAGCAGCTTTGTATATTTTACCGTCTTCTTTTTGCGAAACTTTAGTTTTGTATTGGTATTCTATTCGGTTAGAAGTCTGCGTAAATGCGTCTTCAAATTGAGCGTGCCCCGAAAAGAATGTCTTACCGCCGCGCGCCGGGGGGTTAGCCCCGTAGTCGCGGTCTGCTGCCACTGGGTCTTCTGCGTAGGCTTTTTGTATTTCGGGGTCATTTCTAGGAACGTGCGGATTTAAATTCCAAGTTGGTTCGTGAACAGTTAGAACCGTTTTACTGTGACTATGCTTAGTGACAATTTGCATAATCTTGTCGTCCTGTGCTGAAGGGGACGAAATGTTTATAGACAATCCTGTAGGAATATCAAAGTAACCTGATTTAAATAATCGACGGGCTGCGTTGCGGACGGTAAGCATAGAACGATTTAGTGCTTCGTATATGCCGTCTGCGGACAACGTAATTTTATCTGGAGAGTGTGCGTCCAGCCAGCCTAATTCGTCTATCGAACTACCAATTCGAGTTGCACCACGAAGACCGCGCTGGTTCGGGACAGTTGGGTGCAAATAGAACTTTCTGTGTTTATAGTGAAGGAAGGTATCCATTTTCTTGTACCCCTCTTCACCATACTTTTTGCCGTAAGCATCCAGCATTTGGTGGTATTGCTCAAACCATTTGCTGTCGTCCATCGCGGCATAAAAAGGCAGCCACAAGTTACGCATAACACCGCCTTTGTCAATGGAAACCATGGACAGTGTCAGAAGCGTGTTGGACGCACCTGTTAATAACTCGGCGGGCTTCTGCAATTTCAAAATTCGGTGTGTGTGGTAAGCGAACAGGAAAGAAGTATTAATAGATTTACCGGAACGCTGGCCGGCGCAAACACCGAGCTCCGTAAAAAATTTCAATTCCTTTTTCTTGTATAATTCCAGTCTGTTCTTGCCACATTTAGGGCATACTCCGTGCTCTAGTAGCTGTACGCGTTCCGCGAAGTGGTGCATAGTAGCGTCCACTTTTATGTTTACAATATTTTTCATAGGTTTTCTACTTTTCCCGTGTCGCGTTTCATTGCGCTTTAGTGTACACGGTTGGCACCACTCGCCAAAAAGTTTTGTAGCCATCCACAACTGCCTAGAAAACAATGTAGATTCTTTAAACCCGAAGCGCGGGTTCGTAATAAAATCGTACATATTCTTAGCTAGAGGCAACTCCCTATCGTCAAATTTAAAGTCTTTGGGTACAGGTAACTTATTAGCTAGGGCTTCATCTAAGTCGTCCTCCATGGCATCAAAAGCAGAGTCTAGTTTTTTGCTATCTGTTAGCAGAGTCGTACTAGGTAGGGCAAGAACTTGTTCCTCTGTAGGCTCTTCAAACTCGAAAAGCCCAATGTCCTCGTGAGACATGGGCCGGTAGTTGTCGCATACATAAGAAGCACGCTTATTTTGATAACTACATGAAACGAATCGAGCACAATTTAAACAATTATTGCCCATTTTTCTTTTTCAACCCCTCTACTAACCCGTAGCTTGGATTAAAGTATTTTTGTTTAATTATGTTCTTCATATCTGGGGTAAGCTCTAGTCTCTCTGACATGAAGTCGAAAATCTTAAGAACTATTGCGTCGTTTACCATATCCAAAAACTTTGTGTCTAGTTCTATTTCTACGTCAGTTTTTAGAATGTGTGATGAATGCTGCACTGCCTGTTCTAGTGCGGGCTCTATGGCTGCGTATATAGGAATAATTTCTTGCATGAATAGCGAGTAAATTTTATCTGTATTATCGTGTATTCCGTCTAAGAAATCCGATTTCTCTTTTTTAGAAATATGTATTTTTATTTTATCTTCTATTTTTTCCTGTACCGGTTTTATAGAATCCTGCCACTTCTTCTTTCTGTCTTGTAGAGTCTCATACCCGAGGTCTACTTTTAAAAATTTACTTTCACCTTTAAGCGTCATAAACCTACTAGATTTTTCTTGTTTCTTAGCCTTTGTTTTTTGCGGGACGAATACTCGGGTCTCAAAGGTGTCGTCTATATCTGGTATTATAGGCTTGTTTTGTGCTGGTACGCCAAACACCATTCTTGGGTTATCTCGTTCCACAATAAATCCCCCTCATTCGTCGTCTAAGTTTTCCAAGTATTCATCGGCGTTGTTAACTTCGTCCCCGGCGTCTTTTTCGTTGTGCTTAGATACGTCAAAAACTTGGAATAACTCGTCATCGTAGCCTAAGTCAAAATCAACCATTACTAGGTTACGGGCTTTCTCTGTAGAAATCTTCATTACTTTGTTTTCGCGTGTTTCTTTGTTAACAGGCCAAGTCCACAAAATGTTGGCGTGTTCTTTCAGGGCGCGAGAATACCGTAGCTTACCCTCGTCATCCACCTGAGCGACTAGGACAACAATTGCATCATTAGCCTTTGCCCAAATCTTGCAACGGCGTCCTATCTGACCAATCTTCTGCCATTGTTTCTCGGAGGCGTCGTCACCGTCTGTGCCTTTCAGCAACGTAAGATAGTCGATAATAATTACACGGAATGCGTAGGGTTTCAGTAGAAGCAACACTTCTTCTATATTCACGTCGTCTTCTGGTGAGAAGACCGTGAGGCGGGTGTTGTTTTTCTTCATCTTCTTAACGTGATTCTTGTAAGCTTTAGCGATTAGTCGGTCTTCTTTGGAAGAGGTCTTTTTCTGCTTAATCTTACTAAGCTTCACTCCGGCCTTGTTGGCCATGATACGCTCTAGAGTTTCGTCTTCATCCATTTCAAGAGGAACATAGGCCACGTCCTCTAAGCCCAACTCTGTCATGTTCTGTGCTAGTTGTAGTGCTAGTGAAGTCTTACCCCCGCCTGCTGGACCGCCTATACCAACGAGCGCTTTATATGGAACACCGCCATTTACGTCGTCCCACGCAGAGAACCCCGTGGGCACAAGCTTAGGAGGAGTCTTGTCCAGCAAACGCTTAATGATAGCTGAGGAGTTGTTAGATTTACCTATGTGGTGAATCTCCTGCTTCCTATGCTTCTTTGTTCGGATACGTGCAAGGTCGTCGGCGGCATCTTCTAGCGCTTGTTCTACGTCTATCTTTTCTCCTTGCATGAGCTTGTTAAGGCGTTCGCTCATGAAGTATAGTTCGCGGACTTGATGATACTCTTGGAGTTGCTTTAGTCGTCGCTTGTACTTGCGGTCGGTGATTACCTCACCTTTGTATTTTTTCAGTTTCTTGCGCGTACTCTCTGATAGAACTGGGTCGGTGGTCAATTCCGAGAATGACGGCGCCTCTTCCGCTTTCTTCACGATAGAAAAGATACGCTTTATGGCTTCGTTTGCGTAGTCGTTATAGAAGTAGTCTGGTGTAACATAAGCAAGCAGTGTTGTTTTTACCTTGTTGTCCCCCTCGCATATCGAATACAAGACAGACATTTCTAGGTCAGAATTATGAAGTTTCATGCAACATCCTTACGGAGTCATAACACGTGGGATTTTTTTGTGAGGTCAGAGCCTAACAGGCAGCAGAAATTCAGATTGCTATAGAGTCGAGAGTGGAATAGCGTCAGCGGGTCAGTCCCGGAGGCAATCACGATTCGCGGGATAGACGAATAGGCTTCCAGTATGTCTCGCAGCTTTTCAATTTTTGGGGCTGTGCTATCCATCGTAACATTAGACAATATAAGCATACTGGGCTTGAACGCCGAGCTACCTTCTTTCGCTACTAGTGGGTTATCAAAGCCGCCGTATAAGTTATGCCACAGAGGAAAACCCTTGTCCTTTAGTTTCCGCTGTACTTTGGGTTCTAGTGAGTCTTTATTCATCTGCATGTGGGTTGCTTTCATCATTATGTAAGCGCCCAACAATTTAGCGTGAACGTCGTGCGGAACTCCACTAATACATGTGACATACGGGCCAAGAAAGGGCTCCGTAATTATACGCGTAATAGTTTCTATCTGTTTAGCTTTTTCTATTCTCTTTTCTTTCAGCCCCTCCACTTTAGACGTGAAAGAAGAAACCTTCTCTTCTAGACGAAACGAAGAGAAGGACCATATAGATTTGGGCAGACCTTTTGACATCATCTGTTTTTTGACAGCTTGGTTCTTCTTATCCAACGCTATCTTTAGGCCAATTCTCGCCATTACAGCCTTCCTATTCTGGAGGATTTCTTTCTCTTGCTGCCTGTACTGTCGGGCAGCATTATGCTTTGGTTAGACACATTTCCTTTAGCTGTGTATTTCTTAACTATAGCCCAATCGTCCTGAGATATTTTGAACTTCATAGAGAGCAAGCCGTTTTCTTTCGCGTACAGGCAGTTGCGTAGGCAGCCACGAGACAACCCGAATTCATCTAGGAAGAAACGAATAACAGGAGTAGGTTTGCCCTCCAGAGGTGTGAGAATACGACTAGTCTCTTGCTTGAAATTGGGTGGATTGGATATAGGCGTTATTTCATATAGCATATCCCACGCAGGCACATTGATACCGCGCTGAATCATCTTGCGAATACCTACAATCAGCTTGTACTTCCCTTTGCGCGCACGTAGTATGATTTTCTTTCGGTTCTGTTTTGTGCCGGCAGTCTGCGCGGTAAAGGCACACGCTATATCTTTACCGAAGCGCTTGTTTATGTCTTTTACTATTTTTGTGCACTGCTTCACAGTAGCCACTGGAATTACTATGCTTCTGCCATTCTTTATGTCGTGCTCAATCCAGTCCAGAATCAGATTGTGTCGCTTTTTGTCTTCAGCTAGCGCACGATACGCATAAGGCAATATTTTGTAGTCGTGCCTAATAGTAGTACCCGTCTCAATAAATTTGACTTTAGGCTGTAGCGTTTCTATTTTAACGGTGTATACAGTAGGCCCAATAACGTGGTTGACCAAGAAATAACGCCCGTCTTTTCTATCAGTTGTTCCTGTACAGCCCATGCGGTGTTTGGATTGAAACTGATTTACTACGCGCAAAAACCCTTCGGCTGCAATCAGGTCAACTTCGTCAACCATGATAAGACCAAAGAGTTTCTTGATTTTGTTCAGACGTTTCTTGCCGGTGTTGTCATTGAGGAACATTTGGTAGGTTGTCAGACAAACATCGTACTTCTCGAAATCCTCAACTTTGTTGCATATTCCGCATATTCTTTTTCTTTTCTCTGCTTCAATATCAGGTATATTGGTGAGTGGCTTTTGCGTATCTGAGCCACACATTGTTTCATAGAACTGTTCTAGATAATCGTACTGCGAAGCGAGGATTAGTGTCTTCTGTTTTAGCTTGCACATAATCTCGGTAAACATAACTGTCTTACCAGAGCGGGGTGGGGCTTCTAGAACGCCGTAGCCGGCTTCCACCATAGCTTTCACAGCGGGCACTTGATAGTCTTTCGGAGTACCGGTGAACTTGATTTTGTATTTGAATGGCTTGTCTACTCTTTTGTCCTTGTAGTTCAAGTCGTCTTTATGTTTCTTTAAAATCTTGCGCGTCTTTTGTAGATTACCAACAGACACCCCTACGTAGGGCTCACCCTTTATTATTTTTTCATTAAATAGCTGAAACTCACCGAGATACCCTGGGCACTCGTCACACGTGTCACTATGACGGTCCGATAGGTAAGGGCACTTAGCGCACTTCTCTTCTTTGTATTGTTTAGTTATATATTTTTCTTGTAGCTTAGGTACGTCTACGTATTTAACAGGTATGTAAACCCTGTCTTGAATGTACGCGTCTAACATAAGTGCTCCGCTGATTCGTCTCTACTACTTTACAGTTACCCGAGTTTCGGTCATATTGTTGACTTCCCGAGTATGGATTCGCGCTGGTAAAGAATCTGCATCGCATCCATTGTGTGTTTTATTGACCAAGCCGCTTGGTCTAAGTCCGCGATGGAAGCTTGTGCCATTTCAATTATACGGTTGTAGTCGGCTAACTTATAGTGCTGTTTCTTCATTATAGATTGAACTAGGGTTCTTCGGTCTGCCTGCGCCTTAAACCCCATTTGTTCGCTGTAGTTTACCATCATATGGGACTCTATCTGCTTGAGTGCGGCTTCCAACGTCCTCTGTGCTTTCATAACATTAAGCATGATTTCTACATACCGTGAGCGGAATGCGGAGCCCTGCGTAGCCGCTTCTATAAGTTTTTTAATCTTAGGGGTCTTTAAATAAAGAACGCGGGATTTTCTAGCCGCGTGCATGGACTCCATTTCTTTTACTAGCGTATCGAACTCTGCTACGGACTCACAATAGCTAGTTACTTCCTTGAACTTTCGGTAAGCCGGGTCTTCCCTCAACAGCCTCTTCACCTGTTTCACACCCATTACTATCTCCACGGATAGATATAACTTCAAATAAACCCGTCATTGCCGATTTTGAATCAAGATTTCTCAACTCAAGTTCTTTCTGGGTCTCGTCTCTAAGCTTTATCCAGGAGTCAGCAAGTCTATGACGTATGCGAAAAGTGCACCTGAGTAAGGCTACTAAAACTACAGACTCCGTATTTTTTGCATTAACTACTGCGTTGCTTAACGCGTTGCTAACCACGTCCCAGTTATTTTTTTGTATCTGAGTTTCCATGAAAAGTAATATTTCAGACAAGTCTGTTTTATTCATTGCTTTAAAGCTCCAGTGTTGTTTTTACTTGGTCGCTGAAGCCGCATGTTCCTAAGATACCTTCAGCGCCTAAAGAATAGAGCTTTATTGAGTGTATTTTAAAGCGCAGGTCTAAAGCCAGCTTAAATCTACGCGCAGACTGTATATTAGTCTCCGACTTATTTAGACTGCTTACCAAGAAATAGTTGTGCTCGTTTTGTATTTTCTTTGACAAAATTTCAAAGAAATACCCTACGGTTATTCCGTCTACACATTCGGCGTTAACACGGTATGCCACCAGAAAAGGCAAGGATATAACTTCCATGTGATTAAGTACTAAGGAATTATAAACTTCTATGTCATTATCCGTGTACAATATTCCGGGGCGCTTGCCTATTCTCATAAGTTGGAACGTATTGTGCGCTATTATCTCGGGTAGCCTGAGCTTATGCCCGTGCAACTTCATGAGGCCGACACCGAGCACGAATAAGAATACTCAACATCCGAGTTGCTCGCCTCAATAGAAATTGATTTATTACTGTGCAGCCCAATCTTTACTTTGTTAGTTTTGCACTTGTTCAGTAGGTCTTCTATGACCTTTGGGTGTACATCGTAAGGCTTTTTTATTTTTCCTTTCAATTCGCCCTCTATAGCCTCGGACGCTTCGCCGAACTTAGTCTTTGTTTGCGCTACTAGCTTTCCATCCTTAGACGAAAGATTTATGAAGCTGTTTACTTCGTACAAGGACAATAAGTTCTGAAAAATAGACGATACGTTTTCCGTCTTAGTCTTTAGCGTTGCTTCCGGCTCCTCCCTACTTTCCAAGAATTTTTTTACTGATTCAAGTGTTACGAATCTTTCGGCTTGCTGTGTGACGAATCTTACTCGGAAATAGTCGTTTCCTGCGTACACCGAGCTAGGAGTTATGGATAGTTTATACTTTTCTTTTCCGGCTACTCCGTCTATTAGCGGCAAAATTGTGGGACTAACAACGAACTCGTGTTCTTCCTTAAATGACGCTTTGCTGTATATAGCATACGCCATGTGGTTTCTGGAAGCACACGAAGTCTCTATGCCCTTTTTGCTAAGTTTAATACATATTGGCAGGGTGTCTTGTTTTTTTAGATTTACTGAGGTCAGAGCCACGTTACTTACCATCTGCGTTATTTTACTAAGCTCGGACTCTTGCAGTTTTAAAACGTTGTCCTCTTTATTAACTTTTATGTCTTGGTAAGGTACAAGAGTTAAATTACCTGCATATTTACTAGCGCTAGACGCTTTAAAATTCATAACGTCCTTACCCAGTTCAAACGTTGCTTCCTTTCTCTTTTTCAAAACACCTTCTAGAGTTGCGTATGGAAGAGTGCATTTACCTTCAGCCGAAACTTTGGCTGGGATAGTCACCATAATTGAAGCGCCGATAGAACTCGCTGACAACACCAGATTCTTGTCAGCCGACATGGTTATTGTTTCAGAAGGAGCAACTTTCTGTATAGTCTTCAGTGCCTCCAAGAAAGGGGCCGTCTCAATTTGAAATTTCATTGTATTATCCCTCAGGATTATTAAGCTTTTGTAACAGTTCTGGGTCTGCTGTTTGCGCGTGCTGACGCGCCTCCTCAATCGGGGAGAACTTAAAACATACCGTTTCTAAGCAGCTCTCTAACTTAACAGTATTACGCAGTATGTAATTCTCTAAAATTGATACTGCCTTGAGAGAGTTGGACGCTTTGGATATTTCCCCAGTGGTCGTAGTACGCCACTTCTTCCACTTCGACATTAAAAATTTTGGGTGAATTACGTAGGTTCCGCCATAGGCCATCGGCGTCATGCTATATAGATAAGCGCCTCTTGCCTTAAAGTCCTGCGCCACGTTATAGTTATCTGACCACACAAGAGCGTAGAAATCATTGGCGTACACTAACGTAAAGTACAAGTCCCTGTCTTTAGATGCTATTACTATGCGCGACCTATTACTTTTGGTCATGTATGCCAGAGACACTGAAAATGCACCGTCTAGTAAGTAAGAAATCACACGATTGTGCACTAAACTCGTGTAATTCATTTCTTGGTCTTGGCTGTGTTCGTGCCGGTAACTATTAAGCTTAACCAGAAGTTTTGCGGGGTAGTAGCCGTCAGCTACGAAAAGTTTATTACTGAGTCCTGTCAAGAGGTCTATCTTTTTCTTGTCTGTATCTGGGACAAAGCCTTTAAACCACGAAACAGCAGAACTCCCTTTAGTAGGGATAGGAATTGTGCAAGGTCTATCTTCTTCTGTGTTCGCCAAAAAGAAGTCGCCACTCTGTAAATCAAACTCATCTAAAGTTTTTTCCAGAAAAATTTCATCGCTGTTAGCGTAGCTTACTTTGTAGCTCGCGCAAATTTCCGAACATATAGAATTGAGTCTAGTAGTTTTACCTGCGTTATACAGGACCAGCAGTCCAAACATTGGTTTACCCTCGTAGGCCGTTGTCTATTAGTCTTTTTGTGCTTCTTGGTACAGCCGCTCTTTCAACAGGTAGCCTTCTAAATCCCAAATCTTTGCTCGGGCTTTATTATAGGCAGCCTCCTGCCCACGCTCGTAGTTAAAATTCGCTGGACTAGCACAGGCCGCCTCCCCAGTGACGATAAAGCCATTCTTTAGAGTAATCCAACAAACAGTATGTAGTGTATCCGGTAGAATAATGTACTCTACTTTAGATATTACGCTGTCAATTAGCTCAGGTGTCAGACGCGGTGCGTTAGGACCAAGTTCTTGGATGCGCTTTTCTTGTGCTGCTTCGTTAGGTGTGCTCATTTTATTCCTCGATGTGGGTTTTGATTCCGTAGCCGATTTTTCGGTCGGCGTTAAGTATTGACGACTTCGATTGCAAACATGATTGCCTCTTAGGCTGCCATTTCCAATTCCTCGGACTCTTCTACGTAGTCACCTAGCACTGGGTAGTGCTTGTCCAGATATTTTTTCGCTTTGCTGCCGTTCCATTCCTTAAAGATTTTCTTGAACTCAGCTTTAGGGTCTATGTCTGGATAAATCTTAGCGTGGTCTATCAGCGACAATCGAATAGCTTCTTCTAGCGAGAAGTAGCCTTCTTTAATTCGCTTTTCTTCAGGGAAGTCTTCTACACCATGCTTCTTAGCAAGATAATCATTCCACTCGTGAATTTCTGGGTCGTAACCAGACTCAGACCAATCCCACTTGTAGGTACTATCTTGCGATGCCCCGAATTCCATTTCGATTTCCAGCGGTACTGTGAACTTCACGTTAAAGTGCTTGTCGTAGTATTCTTGAGCCCCAATAGTTGCGCACCACTGCATAATCTGTGCGGCTGCTAGAACAAGCTTGAACGGGGCGCTAGAAAACACGGAGTCATGCACCATACATTCCACGCCTACGGGCATTGATTCAGACTCCTCGTCAAGCCACCCGATTTTCTGCAGGTATTCGTACAAGTGCATTTCAGATAGTCGCGCGCCTGTATGACCGAAGTCGGCACCCATGCCTTGAATAGGAGCATTCATAGCACGACGGTCCATTGCACCCGCGATACCCTTGTTGTCTAGGAGATAACCATATAGGTGACGACGGCGACCAATAGCAGACTTAACAAACATATTCTTGTGTGCAGAGTCTTTTGCCCATTCAAGCCATGCTGCTGCTTTCTTAAAGCGCTTAAAGAATCTTTCGTATAGGTCTTTAGTGAAGGAATCGTCTTTCTTCAGCTCCTTGGCAAGCGTCTTGTAAGACTTACCATAAATAGCGCCAAACACTACGCCTTTAATTGCGTTACGTTCTTCTTTAGTTACTTTGTCGATTGGGGTGCCGAAGAAAAACTCCACGTTGAGTCGGTGAACGTCACCCTTCAGCTTCAGTTCAAGTGCGTACTTGCGTTTGCCCGTAGCTCGGTAAGATTGTCGTATGCGCCTACCAATCGCGAACAATTCCCCAAGAAGTTTGTCGCGGCTAATTATAGACCAGCAGCGTACTTCGTGGGCGCTCATGTCGAACTTGATAATGAGCTTGCCTTTCTCGGGGGCAAACATACGCTTAATGTACTTCGCGTTCTCAGAGTGCTGCGGTACCTGCTGTAGAGAGGGCTTCTCCGAGTTTGAACGGCCCGTCAACACTTTGAAGAAACCGTACATAGGACGCAGGTGTCTGTCTACCAAGCCGTCTTCTTCGTTAAGCTGGCGCGCAAAAGCATCTACGTAGGAAGACTTTAGTTTCTTTAGCTTCTCCAGCGTATTTAGCAGTGCTACCTCTGGAACGTCTTTGTAGTGAGACTTAAATTCTTTGTCGATATTTCCTATTCGATTACCGTCAATATCTTTCTTTTTACCGTAGCCCAGAGGTTTTAATCTAAGGGTATCGAAGAAGAGCTTTGCCTTGTGGTCAGGCTTGCCCACTTCAAATATCCAGGGTGTTACGTCGAACAAACCCCCCTCTGTCTCTTCACCGCTGGCTTCTACTAGCAGTTTGTTGGTTTTCTTTACGGCTTTGAGCTGTGCGAACTGCTTAATCTGCTGGTAAATAGCCACAGATATGGGCGATTCACGCGTCTTCATGTAAGAAACAAACTTGGAATCCATATGGACGCCGCGCTGTTCCATGCTCGCAAATATATGAATGTTGTTAGACATTTGCTTAATGACTACTTTGAGGAAGTCCTCTTTGTAGTTCACTGCATACCCATTCTCTTTGTGGACTACGTGCTTGGCTCTTTTAATTTGTTCTTTGTGCAAAGCAAAAAGGAGTTGGGTGTCTGCTCCGCAGTAATCCTGAAAGTCTTTGTCGAATAGGTCAGTAGCCTCCATATTACCGCGGTCTTTCTTAGAGAAACCTGCGTTGAAGTAAAACATGTGACCATAGTTAGCACATATTTGAGCCATACCACCATGAGGCGTTTGGGTCTGGTCCGCCATGAAGCGTAGTGTTTCATCGTGAGAGTGCTCGCCAGCTTGCGCGTCGTACACTGGCCAATAGATAAACGGAATACCTAGAGCATGCTTAATCAGCGTCAAGTCGAATTTGGCGTTGTAAGCAATGAGGTATTCTTTGTTACTCATTTTCTTTTTCTGCATAAAGAACTTACGCAGTTCAGTCTTTATGTATACTAGTTCCTTAGACGAGAAAGGCGTGTCTTTGTGCAGATAAGGAAGTAGGTACGCAGACTCTGCGTTAACCGAGAACTGTAGCGTAAGCAACTTATTGGTTACTTTATTTAGATTTTTTGCTTCTGTGTCGAATGCAACTACCTTAGATGCGCGCAACTCCTCCATCATTTTGTCGAATTTTTTGATGGTGGTAATCAGCTTGGTTTTTACTTTTATGTGGCCTATGTCGTGAGGATTTTCGCCTAGTAATAGGTTGCGGAGATTTCTACAGAAATACCCAAGAGTATAGATAGACTTTAAGGCGCCCTCGCCGTCGCCTACGTCAGAGTCGTCTTCATAGCCCATTTTGTTTTTACGGTCGGCTATAACAGACTCACCAAAATCAACGGTATTCAATATACGGCGTTTCTTACCTTCGTATTCTATCTTTTGTATCCACCCCTTTTTAATAACTACGTCTTCAATTTCCCCTGAAAACATAGCAGATGCTACTATGTCGCCGCAGGCAACTATATGAGTTGGGTCGAACTTGCGGATGAAAGCCCTAACACGAGCGGCTGCGTCCGCGTCCGAGTCGTCTTTCTGCTTCCTGTTAAGATGGTAGTTCTTGAAGTAATTAAAGTTAATGGCTGCATACGCGGTTGAGTCTTCCCCGGTATAACCATAGGGGCGCGCAAGCTTTTCTGCGTGTCTGAAACAGTTTTGGATAAGTTTTAACGAGTTTCCAGATAGAAGAGCCTTAGCAGCAAGGTCTTCCGAGGGTACGTGTTCTACAATTAGTAATACACGTTTTTTTGACGCATCCCAGTGACGTTCCATGGGTATGCTTAGGTTAAAAGCTTTGCACTCGGCAGAAGTTTGTGTCCAATATTCGGGCACAGCATTCTTAAATTGTATGCGGTTAACTGACTTAAACATTTCTGGTTTACCTTAATGGTATGTTGCAGCAAGCACAAAAGCTAGGGTGTAAAAACACCCTAGCTTATCTGTATGTACTTAACAGATTTACTTCTTTTTCTTTTTCTTGCTACTAGTCGTATTAATAGTATTTTTATTGATGGCAGCTACAGGGGCTACAGGAGGAGCTTCCGCAGTCGTTGCTTTAGTGGGTTCCTGAGCTTTAGCCTCGGTGTTGGTCTTTTCTACCTTAGGTTCGTTAGACATTTCCACTTGAGTAGACGTAGCTACAGTGCCTACAGCAGCTTGGGTCTGTTCTGCACCCTTGAGCGCCTCTTCACCTGCTGTTTGCTCCTCGGAGTCTACGTCGTCTGGCGCGTCGTCTGAACCTGAGTTTACATCTTCAACATAGTCGTCCGCTTCGTCGCTATTCGAAATGTCAGCATCAACCACGTCTACGCTTTCCACTTCAGCATTACTAATAAGCAGTTGTTGTAGCACTGGATTAAGCTGTACTAGTTTAGTAGGTATTTCATTACACGCAGGAAATTTAATACCATTTTTAGACTGGTGCATGCTTAACGCTTGAATAGCAGGTGCTGTCCACGAGTCGCTGCACTTGCCATACAGTAGGCCCTCTTTATGTAGAAAGCCTTGTATTACCTCAATCTCATGTGGAGTCAATCGGGTGTTGTTATTCATTTGCCTAGTACTCGCAAGTTGGTGTAAGTTTCTTTAAGCTCGTTTTCGTTTTCAATTGTATATCCGTTCGCCTTTATTTCTTTGATAGTAGAGAGGACGTCTGACTTCTTAGTAAAGAATGCGGCTAGTGTGTTATCCTGCAGTTCCCACTGAGACCCGGGGACCTTTATTCTCTTAATGGCGGTTATGGCCGAGGGGCTGTGCGTCCTAATATCTACACAGATATACAAGACACCGTCCACAATCATAGGCAGTGGACGAACTTCTTTAGGGTCAGAAATCTTGCGACGCCGGTCTATTAGGAAGTGACCAATGTCAGTCTGAGTTTTCTGCGTCGTCTTCAACAATTTAGAACGACCTTGCTTGAATTCCCCCTCTATTCCCTCCAGCATATAGAAGTATTCATCTTTAAGAACTATTTTTTCTTCAGAATTTAACTTGTCAATCTTAGTGATAAACTCGTCCAACGCGGCAACTGTCTTGAGTTCAATGAACCAGTACGAGGGTAGCGCCTGAAATCCAAAGTGTTTAAATTCAGATATAAGCACATCAGGGTCGTCTACAGACGTAGCTAGTGCTATTAGTTGATTGGTCAGAGTTAGGTATAGGTTTATAATTTTATTAGTCTGCTCGTCCGCTGGTGCTATCGGAGTCTCCTCACTTTTTCTGCGGGAATCTTTTCGCACTACGTCATTAGGGTTGATAACTTCCTGCTGCTGCCTTTTGCTACGTAGCTGACGCTGACTTTCTTTCAGCTTTTTCTCAAGTTCTTTTTGAGCGGCTTTAGACTTTCTATTAGAAATTCGGTAGTTCTCCAATTGTATGTCTACCATTTCCATATTAGTAATATCAGAAAGCTGTTCACGTATTTCTTTAGTAGACGTAACTTTCTTAGTTATAACGAACAATACCGCTGAGTATAACGAAACGCTACCGCCTTGGTACAAACTAACATTGACTAATTTTCCTTCCCCGTTACATATGCCGTCCCCATAGGCGGTGTGTAGTGGTAAATTCTTCGGGTCCCACTTGTCTTCGCCATTTTTCTCGATGAATTTACGCTTGTACTCGTTATAGGGAACTAGTCCTAATTCGCGAGCGCCAAAAATTTGCATGCCTGGGGTATACGGGATACGTTTTAAAAGAGCAGACCCCTTCAACAAACCCGTGTGTTTCACAGGTACGCGCTTGATATTAGGAAAACGATTTCTGAAGTCTTCAAACACCAAGTCTTCTGCGTTTCGGTATTCACCGTAGGCGCGCACATACTTCTCTAAGTCATTCCACGATAGACCAGTACGCAGGTTTTCAAAAGAAATAGGCATGGGCTGTATAGGTGCACCTGTCTCGTCTATACCTATATTTTCGTAGTACTTGTAGTCGGTGGTTCCCGCATTGTAGAAGCGAGCAACCTGCACAGTTTTAGATGTGAGACGCGCGGTTTTCAGAACATCAATCGTGCGGTCAACCGTTATGTAGTACATGAAGAGGCCAGTCGCCATGCGGGGGTCAACGTCACTCTTTAGGTCAGGACGGTTAATACGAGCCAAACCCTGTTCAAAGCGGCCTGGACTCCACACGTTATCAATACGAATCAGCGTATCAGCAATCTGGAGGTTCAAACCAGTTTCCATCGACTGAGAAATACCGATAATGATGCGCTTCTTCGGATTAGTCTTGAACTCAGCTTCATCCTCTGTCTTAGTTTCAGCGCTGTACTTAATGGTGAGGTGCTGTATGTCTGGTGGGAAGTCCTTGTAAATACCTTCGACAGAAGCGTAAGTATTACAGAAGATGATGATTTTCCCGGGGTACTTAGTTGGGTTACTAAGGTGTCGGCGCAGGATTTGAAGTACTTCTTTTCCTTTAGGCGACTCTTTGTCCGCGTCTTCAATAAGGTATTGCTCAGAAATAGGAATAGCCATTGGAGAAGCAAGGAAACTTTCAATAGCAGAGAGGTTGCGCTCGTACTTATCGAAAACGTGTTCAATATCCTCGTCATTCTCACCCGTCATATCAGTGCCCGACGAGCCCTTGAAGGCGTCTTTGGCTTCCCCGTCGCCCTGCATTTCGTCAAGCATTTCGCCGACTAGTATGTCGTAAACTTTGCGCTGATTTTCTGTGAGATACGCCGGTACGAATTCTTCACGCATCTTAGGCAGCAAAGCAGCCCATTCTTTACGCTGAACGTTCTGGAAGACAACGTGGTTCTTTAGCTGACGGAATATCTCTTGCTCTGCACCTTGACGCGCAACGAATGCACCAGTAGAGTCGCCACCTTCAGAGTAAGTACGACGGAAGTCCTCTTCGTTACCTAGAATTCCTGGGTTGAAGAAGCCAACCTGACGCACAAGGTCAACGAGGGTGTTAGGTACAATAGTCCCTGTCAGTAGCCGCTTATAAGGAATATCCGAAATCAGTAGTTCGATTGCTTTTGCACGGCCGGATTCAGCCGACTTCAAGAAGTGAGACTCGTCCATCCACACTGCGTCGAATTGGCAAGAGCGCATGAAGTCAATGTGGGCGTTTCCGTAAACAAGCTCACCACCATACACGTTTACTTCATTACCAGAACGCGAGTAGGTATCGTAGCCGGTAATGAAGATGGTATTGGGCGGAGCGTTATCTACTAGGGCTTTCAGATTGGAGTAGTCACGACGACCTGTGTATTGAGTGTCTTCTGTCCCAGCGTAAGCTGCGAAAACTCTTGTGTCGAAAGGAATAGGATTAATAGTTCCCTTAGACACGTAGTTAATTTCGGACACGTAGTCTTTCATCAGGTAAGACGGGCAGATAACCAGACACTTCTTGATTGCGCGCTCTTCTTTGCGGACTTTCTTCCAGTCTTCTGCGAGCGAGCGCAAAACGTCGGTGATTGTGATAATGGTTTTACCACCGCCAGCAGCCACGGCGACAATCACGTTCTTAGCCAGTTTACGTGAGGCATTCATCACGCGGTTCTGGTGAGGCTGCAATCCTGAAAGACCTCCTGAATTCGGGAAGGCGGCTTCATAATTAGGGTCTAGCACGTCCTGCGTGATATATACTTCCCTTTCTTTCTTGTCAGCGTCCAAATAAGACTGAAAGTTACGGGCTTCATTCCATACAATAAGGTTAGCAATAGATTGCATGGTGACGTAAGGCGAACGCTGGCACTTATTAATGTAAGCGAAAGGGTCTTTCATGACCTTAGAATACGTTTGTTTTATCCATCGTCCTACTGGCACAAGCAACGGGTTAGCCGCATTCTCTGTACAATCTTTAGCCCGGATAGGGTATTCAAACTCCTTAGGTATTTCTTTGCTGTAGTGCTTGTTCTCACCAACGTGTACGTCGTGCAAAAAATCAATAACTGCATTTATGTAAGCGTACAGAGGAGTGCTTGCGTTGACCTTACGCATAAAATTTTCTGCTGCAACGGGGTTAACAGCGCGCATTTTATCAGCTAGGTCCCCAAAGTCCATACCCTGCATGAAATTGCCAACGTCCTGCGTATCGCCGAATGCTGCTTCATTACGCTGGCAAAGATTTAGCACGTAGTCTGTGAAACCGTTAGCGCCCGTTGGTTTTATTTCAGAGTACAAAAAAGATGCTATTGTGAAGTTTGTGCAGCTATAAGTGTTGTCTAGGTCTATTGTCATTAGGTTTGGTGTTTCACCTGTGTACAATACCTTATTGTTAACCCAATCTACGTAGACAAGTTGAAACTGAACCTGCTGTTTTAGGTCTTCCGAGGGCTTACTAGCTATTGTAGCGTAGCCTTCTTCCGTCCCCGAGAACCTTTCGTAAGCATCTGCGTATTCGTGCAGTTTGTTTACTTCCGCGTGGTTAGGAACATACATCAGGTAGTTTTTACTTGTTAGAACAAGACCCAGCTTGTTTGTTCTCGGCTTCGGTATAAAACCTTCATTCTTTTTAATGGGCGATACAAAAGAGTGTGTAAATGTCGGCAGGTCTAACTTAGACGTAAATGCGTACTTGTACCAACGATAAAAGAAGTCCAAGACTTGATAAGCTTTTATTTCTTTTGCAGCAGACTGCGTGTAATATGGGGCTTCTTCATCAGGCAGTATAACCACTGCGCGCACAACTATGTTACTTGCTAGTGCATTTCCAATGAAAGACGCCAGCGCTACGTCGTCAGTGGCTTCAATGTCTTTAATAGAATTAATACTTAAGTCAGAAAATAAATTGTTCATTGCCGCAGTTGAGTACATCTGCAACTGAAAGGAATTAGTGTACTTCGCGTAGAACGCGTTAACGTTTAAGAAATCTCCAGAAAATGTTTTTGCTATGCGCTCGGCAGGCATGCTGAAATTTGCCTTGGATTTATCAAATTTCCAGCCTAGTTGAGCTAGCGTTGGAATTGCGTACATAGCTACGCGGCTCATAGCCTTACGGCCTTCCAGATTTAATTCGCCGTCCGCCATGTATTCTTTCTTTTGCGGCATGCACAGAGAGAATATTGTTTGCAGGTTTGTCATCATAACAGGAAGTTGAATTTCCCAACCAGTGTCTACTCGTTTAACTTTAATAAACTTACCAAGGTTAGGAACTACGTTGTTGTACAGTTCCGTTAGTGTCTGGTCACTAAATGTTTGTGATAAGTCTAAGTCAGACTTTCTGTCTTCCGGGAGCAGAGCTCCGTACAAGTCACGCACCATTGCGCGCCCGATAACCTGTGACAGCGCTTTGAAAGTGTGCGCTGCGCGAACACGGCCCTTACCAGGAATCTTAGGGCTAATCAAGTCTAAAAATGTTCCAGGTATAGCAGCGGGCATTGATTTTAAATCTTGACCTTTTGCTCCGTAAGCAGGAAAGTCTACGCCGAACTTAGGCCGGAACTGGCCATTGCCCTCAGGTGTAGTCGCTGCTGTAACATGAATCGTTTTCATTTCTGTCCTCAACCTTTAATAAATGGGGAGCTGAAAAAATCTAAATATTCCAATTCTTGATGTGCTATTCCTTGCAACAAAGGCGACTGAAACTTAGCGCCAAAACGGGAGTGCAAAAGGTTCAGTAGAGCATTAGCTAATGCTACTTTGAAGGTGTTATCTATTTCATTCTTAAAGAAATCAGCACCATAGTCAGAAGTGATTTTCACGTTAAGAATGTAGCTATCACTTATGCTTGCCAGCGAACCTATTATAGAAGATATTTCAGATTCCACCTTTTCGGGTGTTCTTGTAAGTAGTTGCAGAATGTAGTTTTCCAACTTTGATATGTATTCTCGTGTTTTATCCTGAGCTTTCTCGGCTTCAACGGATAACTGCGATAGCTCGCGGAAAGCTGGTACTGGTATAGTTTGGCTTACACATTTTAAATCTTGCATGTCTTCCTCTTACTTAACAGTATTCATTATTTCATGAATTTGTTGGAATGGTGTCTCTTCTTATGACAACTGTGACATAAGACTATGAGATTTGTTTGCAGATTAGTACCGCCACGTGACAAAGGCAGTATGTGGTGAACTTCTAATCTGTCAGTACTAGGACACCGCTGGCACTGATACCCACACGCTTTCTTTTTCTTTTCACAAATTTCACGCCAGTTCTCTGGGTACGTATGCCTCTGAATTTTCGTTACTGTACCACCCTTGACGCGGTAGGACTTTGGCTTAGAAAGCTTCATTTCAATTTCACAACAAACTGATTACCAATCATGGAAGAGGAGAAAGTTACGCCTTCGATCTTAGCGTCTTTTACTTTAGCTATAAAAGCGTCGGCCTCCGGTTTCTTAACACGGGTGCGTGGCTCTAGCATCCACTTCGTTGGGTCAACAGATATAGGCGTGTAGATAGTCACATTAGCTCTGAATTCTTTCTCTAGGGCTTTCACCACTTTGCGAATAGGTAGAGGGGCGTCTTTCACGTCCTCCAAGATATAAGACATTGATAACTCTAGTCTGGCTAGCGACTTCGGGCATTTTAGCCACCCCTTCAGAACGGGGGGCTCGTAAGTACCACCGCCGGTGTGTTCAAACTCCAAATTTAGCCCAGTTAAAAAGAGTTCGCACTTATCCTTTTTCCATCCTTGAAACTCCTCAGTGCCGTTATGCTTGTCTACCCCCACTGTCTTCCAGCCTTCTCGTCGCACGTAAGTAAACAGATTTTTGATTGCGCTTTGGGTTTGACCCAAGCCTTTGGGGTCTAATTCTACATGGATAGTCCTCTGGTCTTTATCCGCGTATACTTTCCACGAGTTAGAACTTTTCAAAAATCCTATAAGATTTTTAACTGAAACCCCGGGCGCGTTTACTTCTGTAACGGCTTGTTCTAGCCGGGACAGGGCGTTTTTCGCAACTGTACTGGTATTCATTGATTACTCCGGGCGCTCTATTGCTTTTACTATTCTTACGTCTTCTCCCCAGCGGTCTAACGATATTACGTGTTTAGATTTTTTAAGTGCTTCAACGTCAGCCGTATTAATTACATAAGAAGTTGTTCCATAACTAGTTGGTTTTAATTCTATACTAACAACTTTAGGGTTTTTAACTAGAGCTACTAAGTTAGTTCCATTCGGAGAGTTTAAGGGAGGAAGAGCTTTTATCTCACCAGTTATTTTTGTGAGTACAGCGTTAGGGTAGTTTGCTATACGGTGATTAGTAGCGTAGTCGCTTTCTAAATCGTCCGCTTCCGAATCCTTACTAAGGTAGTCATCCTGTAACTTTTTTAATCGTGGATTCTTTTTGTCAGCCTCTCGAATTTCAGCATCAGTAGCATACGTAGGTGGTTTACCGATTACTTCTTCTAGGAGGTTATCTCTTTCTTTAAACAGTAAGTTTGACTCCCTGCGCAGTCTGCGTATATTTTCGTCTAGCTCTTTAGCTTTAGTAGCGAAGCTTTCCCTCAAGTTCTTAGACTTAGGCGCTCCTTTCTTAGTAGAAGGCTTCTCAGCTTTCTTTTCCTGCTTAGCGAACTTACTAGTAGGGTGGTCCTTAATCCAGTCCCTTTGCTGTTTAGAGGACCACTTCTTAAAGGTTTCTTCAGTAATAGCTACTTCTAGCAGTCGTGTTGCTGCTTTTCTTGCTATAGTTGCTGATTCAAAATTTTTCATTGGTTACTCCGATATGGCTACTGTTATACGGTCTTGTATATCTATTAGCACCGCTTTGAAATAGGAAGCGTAGGCTTTAGACATTTTATCTATCACCATATTAGCCTCGGCAGCGTGCTCGGTCTTGATATAAGAAGCCAGCTCTTTTTTCATAGTGAAATTGTTGTCGATAAGGAAGGACACAATCGTTTTAGAAGAAGGTTGCAGAATGTTGAAAATGATATTATCCACAACCACAGACTTATCGGTGTTGGCTTGTAGGTCTGCTGCTAGCTCTCGTGTAGTAGAAATAAGAGTGTTAAGCGCGTAGGCATTACCTTGGCGTTGGTCTTTACGGTAGCGAGCCTCCGCAATAGGCAACAGGTCCACTAGAACAGAGGTGAGCGACTTGAGAATCTGCTCGGCAGCTTTGTCGTTATCCCCTTTCTTAATGTACTTACGAATCTTTCGGGCTTTACCCGAAAGGTATTCTTTAGTGTCTGAAATCTTTTCTAGGTCTAAATCAGTATCGAAGTCGTCTGCTTTCTTTTTGCTAGGACGACCTCTCTTTTTCTTAGGCTTTTCGTCTTCATCCGACTTATCACGATGCGACTTAATTTTTACCTTTGAGGATTTGATTGGCATAAATTTGTACTCAGAATTACTTTACTTTGAGGGCCTTCCAACATATTAAGTTTTAACTTTTCTAAAAGTAACCCTGGTGCCTTTTGGGGGCATAATTACTTGGTTGCCTTCGTTGTCAGTGTAGGCTGCGTACCCCGGTAACTCTAGTCGAGACTTTTTCCATACACTTGGGTCTAACTCTACATTTAGTGCGTTCAATTTCGCCTGTGACCTGAAGTCTATAGAATACCCGTCAGGCCGCTGTTTAATATCTCCATAGTTAGTTTCATACGCTAACATTTTTATTTTGTCTTCTGGCATTCTTGCTAGCTTACTTAAGGCTTTTACCATAGCGGTATAATCTGGGTGTACTTTGTTCCTAATCGACTTAGCTGTCGGCTTTTCTACTGCCACTGGCTTACCAGCTTTCTGCGCTACAGGAGTCTTAGGTTTCTCTACCTTCTTTTCCTGCTTAGCAAACTTGGAAGTTGGATGGTCTTTAATCCAATCCCGTTGCTGTTTAGTAGTCCAACCTTTAAATGTCTTCTCGGTAATAGCTACTTCCATAAGGCGTGTTGCTGCTTTTCTCGCTA
>JACCDZ011966398.1_pt1 | contig 84329 bp, 73 predicted proteins | sample 7449551 | NCBI WGS metagenome assembly JACCDZ01 (sample SAMN15323452, study PRJNA562643) | freshwater metagenome | isolation source: river surface water | place: USA:Blue River Watershed | collected 2017-08-18
CCCGCTCGGTCGGCCGATGAGATATTTCCACATACAGTGAACTGCAGCCTGGCTGCCCCATCGACGGAGAAAAATTCATCGGGAAGCCCGCGCGATAGAATGGATACCGGTGCTCGGGAAAATAGATCCAGTGTTTATCGGAGATGCCTTCGCGCGCCACCGCAAGGTTCACGTTATACACAGAGACCCATCGCAGCGACTCGGCCAACTCCCGCATCGACGGCGGAAGGTCCACACAACGCCGCACCAGCTCCGGCAAGGGAATCGTCGAGACGATGCGCTCATATTCCTCGATTCGTTCGCCCTGGGCGCTCCGGAATACCGCGCGGCGCCTCCCTGTCTCGATCTCGACCAGCTCGGAATCGTACGACAGGTTCTCCACCGAGGGCAGGAACGCTTCCGGCAACACTTTGATACCGCCGCTCGCCGGATACTGAAACGAGGGGTTGTACCCGAACGCCTTGTCTTTAATGCCTAATGCGCCGCTGACGACATCCTTCACATCCGGCTTCGGCACCAGCCACGAGACCCAGTCTGATGTGAGCTCATCGAGCGGCACCTGCCACAACTTTTCGTTGAACGGCACCATAAAATGTTTGGCGATCCCCTCGCCCAGGCTCTCGATGATCCATTGCTTGAAGGACCGGCTTTCTGCCGGAGGCTTGGACGTGGAGTCCGAGAGCGTGGCGATGAATCCCAACAGACACTCGCGCACCACCTCAGGCGGAAGCCCATGCGTATTCACCTGGAACGGATACTCCGTATAGGTGTCATGAGAAAAGACATAGGATTTGCGCGCATGCCGCTGCAACTGGTTGTGAAGCAGGCTCTCCACCAATGCCTTGATCGCTGTTTGGCGAAAATGGAGCAGGTGCCCGGTATAGTCGAACGTAAACCCGTCTTTGACGTACGAACGACAGAGCCCACCGACCTCGCGTTCCCGCTCCAGTATCTTGTACGGCATCCCTCGCAAGTGATAGGCCGCGCTGAGTCCCGCCAATCCCGCCCCGACGATCAAAATCATACTGCGCCGGTCCTTTCTGTCGAACGTGCCGGGACTGCCTCAGGGCTCACGGCAACGACTCCACTGGACACATTCACACGCGTCAAGGCCACTGCAGCGGCGGCCAGACACAGTACGGTCACACCGCTCAACACCAAGGCGAGATCCTGCGGAACCGCCATGACCAGCAAGCCGATCCCTCCCAACACCGTCGCGCCAAGATAGCTGAACAGGACAACTTGCGTGACCGACAGGCCCCAATGCCTCAAGCGAATCGCAATATGATCAGGACTGCCGAGAAACACGGGTAACCCGCGCAGAAATCGGATGTACATCACAAACAGCGTGTCGAAAATCGGCATCCCCAGGATCAAGACCGGAGTCAGAAGCGACACGGAATGACCGGTCGTGTACCTGCCGATCATCGACAGAGCGCCGAGCATCAGACCGATGAACATTGCGCCGGAGTCGCCCATATAGATCGACGCCGGCCGCCAGTTGTATCGAAGGAAACCGAGCAGGCTCCCCATCAGTGCCGCCAGCATGAATGCAATCGCCTGATCTCCATTCAGAATCGCCACCACACACAGAAATGCGGCACTGACAACGCCCACACCAGCCGATAACCCGTCCATGATGTCCAGCAGGTTGAAGGCATTGATGATGCCGATCATCCAGAACACCGTCAGCACGATATCGACCCAATCGGGCAAGGATGCGATTTCAATGCGAATGCCGCTCTTGATCAACACGAACACCGCCAGGAACTGGCCAGCGAGTTTGGTACCCGGTGAGAGGACGCCGAAATCGTCGATCAAGCCCAGCATGACAATCAGTGTCCCCGAGAGCACAATGCCCAGCACGTCTTGCCGGAACTCAAAGGTAAACGCCAAACTCACGAGAAAGGAGAGATAGATTGCCAATCCGCCCAAGTAAGGAACCGGCTCCCCCTGATGCTTCAATCGGCCATCCGGGCTGTCGACAATGCCGAACTTCAGTGCGGCACGGCGCGCAATCGGCACGCCGTAGACCGATAGCAGGACCGCGACCAGAAATGTTAGCGTCAGCAGAATCATCGCTCACCTGTGGAGTGGCCATGGCCTGACACAGGAAAGTTCACAGGCCGCGGCATCAGGTGATCTGGCTCGGCCTGAGCAAATGTGCGATAGACATCGGCCAGCCGTGGTCCCCATACCGTCAGGGAGTATCGGGTCTCTACGGTCCGGCGGCCGGCCTGCCCCATGCGAGCGCGCAACTGCGGATCCCGGCACAATGACTCAAGGCGCAGATACCACTCTTCTTCGGTCGAGGCGAGAAATCCATTTTCCCCATTCACAAGAATCTCGCGATTAACTCCCACCGGCGACGCCACAGCCGGCAACCCCACAGCAAGATACTGCAACAGCTTGAGCGCACATTTGCCCCGCGCCCATTCGGTATCCTCCAGCGGCATCACGCCGATGGTGGCATCCTGGAGATCCTCCACTTCACGCTGCCACGCCCAAGGACGAAACTCGATGTCCACGCCGGGAAGCACCGGTGGCTCCGAGCAGACGACGCGAAGCTTCACGCGATATCGTTCTTGCAGACGGCGGACCGCGGACGCCAATACATTCAGATACTTGAGGTTGTAGGCCAGACCGATCCAGACGATGGTGATGGGCTCATCGCCCTGATCACGTGTCGCGGTCAATCGAACCGGCTTCGGCACAAACCGCGCCGTATCCACCACCGTAGGCACCACCGTCACATGGGATGAAAATTGTGCGGCGTAAGCGGCCAGGCGATCATTCCCCGCAATGACTCCCGTCGCCATCCTGAAGAGCATAGGCATCTTCCGCTCATGGCCGCGAGTCAGATAAATCGCGTCATCTATCTCGAAGACCACACGATAGCGTAACCAGCGCAACAGCCGTTCGATCAGCGGAGGCGCGTAGGGAAAGAGCTGCCCTTCAATCACGATCAGGTCCCGTCGGCCCAACGTCATCAGCGTTCCAAGCCGTGTGAGAAAGCGGGCCGCGACATACGGAATCTTCAGACAGGTTTGCAGCAGTGAGGAGTGAACGTGGAGAATCGAGAAGAAGGTGGCGTCGAACAGTGGATCCACACGGCACTCGATGCCTGCGTTTTGGAAATGGGGCAAGAATTGATACACGCGGTAGCGACTGCTGGGGCCGATGGTCGAGCTTTTTGAAAAATAGGTAACCGTCATGGCGCGCCGCTTCGCCTCGTTGTCCCGTAATATCGACCGGTTGCGCAGGCGGAACCGGCTAGTCAAATAGTACCGGAGTTCTCCGGCAAGGATAGATTTTTCGATGTTTTGGACGGGTAGAGCGGGAGGAAGTTAGGATTTATGGAGTACACATAACCTGCGATACACTCGAAGAAAGATGTTCTTGTGCCGGAAGTGGCGTTAAATTGGCGCAGTTGTCATGATCATGTGGCTAGGTCACAACAACAGGGAACTCAACCCCCACTAATCAGCATAGAGTTCATTGTCCACGTTCAGAGATTTCCTTCCGAGTACATACGACGTCAATTAGTGTGCAGGTCAGAGGTTTTCACAAAATACGGCAGGCACACCTTATTAGAACAAGTTCTTTCTCGAACAATTCACACCTGAATACTCCAATCTTCCCTATTAGAGGTGAGGTTGGGATTATAGTAAGGATCCCCCTGACAAATACGTTCACCCCAGCGGCTGAGAAAGTATGCTTCATCCTCCGGATGTCGCCCGCCTTTTCTGGAAGCATTCTCATGGTGAACCAACAGCGCATCAGGAGTATATACAATACGGTATCCTTCTCGAATCAATCGCAAACAGAGGTCAACATCGTTATATTCAACCCTCAGGCGAGGCTCAAATCCTCCAACTTGAGAAAAGGTCTTCGCTGAAACGAGCATACATGCGGCCGTCACCGCACTACAATTTCGCATGACAGAAGACAAACCATGGTACTGCTCCTGATCTCCAGGGAGATGACGAAAGGCATGCGCCGCAACCCCCCTAACCCCAAGCACTACCCCTGCATGCTGTATTCTTCCCGATGGATAAAGAAGCTTGGCGCCTACGGCACCAACTCCCACTCGCTGTGCCTGAGCCACCATGGCGTTAAGCCAGTCACGTGAAATAACCTGAGTATCATCATTCAAGAACAAGAAAAACTCCCCTCGTGCTTTCGAGGCACCAAAGTTATTTATCTGAGAGAAATTGAACGGATCGGAAAATCGATAAACGCTCCACTTCCCCGAGAGTCCTTGCAAGTATTCTTTCGCTTTGGACACACGGCTCTCATTGTCGATCACAACAATCTCATAGGAAGGATATCCTGTTAACGCTTCGATACTCTCGATGCACTGTCGCAGCATATCCCAGCGATCTCTTGTAGGAATAATAATAGATACCAGCGGCACACCTGTGACATGGTACGCCACTCTGACTCGACCTGTTTCATCGCACAACACCTCCGCCCGCTCTCCGCGACGATCCAACGCAGCCCGAAGAGATTTCATCTCAGCCTGGATACGCAATCGGACATGATCGGAAACCGCTGATGTGGATCCACGTGCACCACGACAATGGCAGAGTATTTTCGGGATACGGGCGATCTTGCTCGTTTCTTCCGTCACCCGTAAAACGAGATGATACTGCCCATCATCCCCAATCTCTCCCCAATCTTCCCCGATATTCAGTAGGATGTTTTTTCGTACAACATTGAAATGGCCGACATAATTCATCGCAATGAGAAGATCAGGGCTCCAACCCGGCTTGAAGAAAGGATCAACAAACTCGCCAGAGGCGCGAATGGTGTCCTCATCAGTGTAGAGAAAATCAAGATCAGTACGTTCTTCTAGCTGCCTTGCCACAACAAATATCGCATCTAAAGAAAGGCAACAATTTTCCGAAAGGAAGCCCACAAACTCTCCCGAGACCTGCTCAAGCACACAGTCGGACGGGCGCTCCATCTCGGCCATGATCTTAAGTTGAATTCTAGGATCTTCCCTCGAGTAGGCTTCCACCATATGCTTCAGAGATCTCGGGCAAGAAATATCGCCCATGACTACGAGTTTCCAATATGGATACGTCTGAGCTCGAAAAGATTCGACTGTCTCTCGCAGTCCCTCTTCGTCAATACTCTTTACTGGAAGAATCACGGTAATACGCTGCGGTGCGACCATCTGCTCGGCACAATTGCGCATCTGCTTTATACTGTCCGGGGATAGACCATGGTCCTTCCGCCAAACTTGATACTGCTCAACACGCTCAGGATATGAAAGGGGAAACCCCGAGGAATGGCCTAAAGCAATTCCGCCTAGCTTGGCACAACTTTTCCTTATACATGCCAGGGCTCCTTCGTTTGAAAAAACGAGCCAGAGGCGAGCCAACAACCAATGAATTCTAGCGAATTTGCTCTTGTGAAAGGGTTGCTGTGGACAGCCTAAGTCCTTTTTTTCATTCGCAAACATCATGCAGAATTCCGCAGAGTACGGGGACAACCCATGTCGAGTTCACAAGCAGGAATGTGTGGGATGATTGACGATCAAGATCACTGTCGAAATATCGTCTCGACGTGCACCATTTCAATCAGCACAAACATGGGAGCCACTGTCCATTCGTTGTGCTTACCCGTTCGCGAACAATCGCCTGATAGGCGCCATGATCGCTTTAATAATGTACTTCAGCCGTGGGTATTGATTAAGCCAATAACGCCACGTCGTCAGCTGGCGCCATCCATGATAGCGCGCCATTTGAAATAGATCACCGCATATAGATCGTTGGATGACACCATCCATTTCAGACACCTTCAGAGACTGAAATCCTTGCGTTGTGGAAAGCTGGCTCTTTGCTCTCAATGTCGCCTCAAGAAACTCTCGTTTGAAACGTCTATCCGGCTCCAAATGGCAACCTTCTGCCCACTCATTCCAGGCATTGATAAACACAAATCGGCCCTCATCCGGGCACGCGCTTCTTGCCTGATCCATTGCTTTCGACAACCAGTGCTCATAATTATGTGGGGTTGCATTCAACACCACAAGCGCGCGTTCATGCGCACGAGCCGTATTATCCCATGATGGGAACACCGTCTTGAACACATTGCCCTCATGGTACCGACGAGCCAAATAGGACTGCGCAATATCTTGGTACTCTATAGCATTGCCATAAAACTGATCGTGGAACTCAATACGATCGTTGACGTTGCGACAATGAAGATTGTGTGGAGGAAACTCCACGCCACTATCAAACCCAAACTGGCCGTATGCTTCATTGCCATGAGTCAGCGCAGCGCAAACATGAATCTTTCCGATTCCCACCTGCTCACAATACTCTCGCCACACCTGCACCGTTCTGCGGGGGTTCGGTAAATGTTGTGGCCGGTATACGATGAGAAAAGGTTCCCCCCGCAACCTGATATACCGTGGGTCCTTAAAGAATGGGACCAGACTTTTGATAAAATTCAGGTCGTCATCAGGCAAATACTGCTGACTGATGAGGATTTGATGCTCAGCAGCATCCCATCGTCTTGTCCAATTTTCGTTGGCCCAACACAGACAAAATGGCATGTCACTTTCTTGATCAGCCAACATGTCGTCGAGCGGTCGGTTTAGAATTCGTGTACCTGAGAACCAATAGTAGTGATAACAGAACCCGTCGATACCATACTGCTTGGCAAGCTGGATCTGCTCCTGCCGCGTCTCTCGGAGACGTAGGTCATAAAACCCCAGATCTGTCGGCAGATGAGGTTGGTAGTGTCCGTTGAACAAGGGGGCCGCCTTCGTGACGTTGGTCCATTCCGTGAACCCTTTCCCCCACCAGCGATCATTTTCAGGAGTTGGGTGAAACTGAGTGAGGAAAAATGCTATCAGCTTCGACTCGCCTACCACACCTGAGGATTGCGTAGGAGATTCCGATGCTGATTCAGGCCGGCTATACACTTTAGGCAGAGATACGACATTCTTATCAGCAGGCATACTCGTGGGTTCTTCCATCTATATCGTCACATGCAAACAGCGCATGAATCTTCGCAAGATCATACGGCTTTCCGGGCTCATGTGGTGACGCACCCACGTTTTGAGCCCCTCCACACACTTCCTCCTAAGTGAGGGACGTTGAATGGCTCCAACGCCCACGCGAGAGTCCACAACCAGGGAGCAAAGAGAAATCGAGGCGCCGTCGTGCTCCTTCGGAACCGCTTGAATTACGACCTGATAGACCTCGCCAAAAGGATTGGTCGCCACGGCCACTCTGACACTTTCATCCATTTCCGCCCATTGCTCAGCAAATTCAGTTGTTTCAGGAGGCCGTAAGACAAACTCAGCATGAATAATCTTCAGTCCCGCCTGATCAAACAATGCCTGCATATTCTTCATGCCGAAAAAGCGAATGTGCGTCCGATCTAACAATCCCCAATCTCTATACTCAAAATTCTCCGCCAACAAACAAGCAACAATTGCGCAATGCCCCACGTGTGGGAGCGACACAACAATACAGCCACGAGCGCTTACTAGCCCTTTCATGGCTGTTAACACGCCCAACGGATTGTACAAATGCTCCAACACATCCGCCGCCAGCACTACATCAAAATGCCCCTCGTGGCTGATGTGGTTGACCCAGGTAACATCATTGAGATCGACTTGATACACCTGATCGCAGCACCTAGAAAGCTTCTCGATCGCCTTGGGGTCTACTTCAATTCCCGTCACCTGACAACCACCATGATCTCGAAGCATACGGGTGATCGACCCAGGGCCGGCTCCGATCTCCAGCACCTTCTTCTCTCGACCAATCAGGCGTACAATCCGCGCCGGAGCGGTGTCGCCCTCTAGCTCGACGGTATATTCGTATTTGTGAGGCATGGCTAACATCAGGAACCCCTATTCGCGAACCATTGTTGCTGCGTTCCCGCTTCTACCTTCTGCCAATAAACGCCAACCCCATCTATTTCCCTGAATTGAGGGACAATCTTGTTCTTGGCCAGGAACTCATCGACAGCCATCTTGCAGCCCTTAACCACATGATAATCATCGATAATTATGTACCCTCCCACTGATACCTTCGCATAGAGGCTCTCCAGGGCAAGCATCGTTGATTCGTACATATCCCCATCCAGTCTCAGTACTGCCAAAGAATCCATGTCGGCCGTAGGCAGGGTGTCCTTGAACCAGCCTTTCAAAAACACCAGCTGGCCATCAAACAGACCGTACTTGTCAAAGTTTCTCTTCACTTCCTCCATCGACACCGACAGATCCTCATACGTATAAAACTTATCATGCTCGTCAGCCGGATAGCGTGCCGCATCTGGCCGTGGTAGTCCCTCAAATGAATCGGCAATCCAAACTCGCCGCGTCTTAATCCCGTATGCAAATAGCACCGCCCGCATCAAAATACACGCGCCGCCGCGCCACACTCCTGTCTCAATGAAATCGCCTGGCACGTCATTCTGAATGACGTCCTCAATGAGTACCCGCAGGTTATTCAGTCGCTTAGTTCCAATCATTGTATGGGCTTGGCTAGGCCAATCCCATCCGTGCTCCCGCAACGTAGGGTCAAACTTCTCCTGACCCAACACCTTCAGAGGAGGGTCCTCGTAAATAGTGCCGGTCAAACAACTCACCATCACCGACAAATACTTATCTCGAATACGCTGGGTCTCAAGTCTCGCCTGCCTAGCTTTTCCGATCGTTGTTATGATCGGGAAGATATCAAGGACGCGACGGGCAATGCGTCGCATCACTCGTCTCATCTCGGCGACGCTAAACGAGCCAGGCTCCTTTTCAGAACTACGGGTTTTCACGAACTTCTCCGTCATGAAGCCAGAACCTTGTCCGCCCCAAGCATCTTATGGATTTCGATCTTTCCGAATGGAATTCCGATCAGCCCGGTCGACGTACTCGAAGCCCGAGACTCCAGCCGGAATGCATCATGAATCCACTGCAGCTGCACGTGCTGCGAAGGAATACCATCTGCGACCGCAACATCCGCAGAATAGAGTCCCTGCGGCAAAATAGGCATATGAAAGGGGAAACATGCAACGGCCTTCTCGCCTACATCTAAAGAAATTGGTCGAGCATTTGTTGCCAGGTGACTATTGTCCCCAAACAAAATTTGCCCCAGCCTGTCTTTGATAAAAAATCCGACCACAGCTCGATGGATGGGCACTGTGGCGACGAACTCAATAACCACGCACACGTATTCACCACCAATGGCCCAAGACAATTGCTGCCTGGCTTCAAAATCAAACAACCCGGCGGAAAGTACGCGAGCCCCTCCGGCCCCAAAACCGCGCCCATTGCCTTCAAAGGAAAACACTTGTATGTCGTTTCGCAAATTGGATTGATTGATAAAATTGAGGCGCATATCGTACAGAGGAGGTATGAACTGGCTGCGCCCAACGTCAGACTTGGCGCAATCATCTTGAGCACAGAAGGTAACAGCTTGGTGCTCGCTCGCTAGATACCGTTCCGTCACCATTTTCGAGGAGCCATTTATCTGAACCTGGCCATTCTCAAGCCATAACGCCCTATCACAAAGGTTGATGATTGCGGCCGAATCGTGACTTACGAACAGCACCGTACCTTGTTCCATAAATGCTCTCAGAAAGCGCATGCATTTTTGTACGAAGAACGCGTCTCCTACCGCCAACGCCTCATCAATGATCAGAATATCTGCGCTGACATGCGCAATCACAGCGAAAGCCAGCCGGACAATCATCCCGCTCGAATACGTTTTCACAGGTTGGTCAATGGCACCACCAATGTCAGCAAACGCCAGCATGTCCTCTAACCTCGCGGCTATCTCGTGTGAAGACAGGCCGAGCAGTGCCGCATTGAGAAACACGTTTTCTCGCCCTGTAAACTCGGGGTGAAATCCAGCCCCAAGCTCCAGCAACGCCGCAATGCGACCGTCGATTTCAACGCTGCCACTTGTCGGAGACAATGTCCCGACAATCAACTGAAGCAAGGTGGACTTCCCGGACCCGTTTCGACCGATGATGCCGAGCGTCTCTCCCTTCTTAACCTCGAAGGACACGTTCTCAACGGCATGCACTTCCCGGTAATACTGCGCGGGGTCGCGTCCCAGACACTTCTGCACCGCAGGCAGGATCCACTGCTTCCTCCTGTCGCTCGGACGATCATACAGGCGGTAGGTTTTGGACAGATTATGAGCGCGGATAGCCCACTCAAAGGACATCAGCAAACGCCTTCCGTGTCTTCTGAAACCACAGGAGCCCGGCCCATGCGGCCAGGTAGCTGCACACACAATAGACTCCGATGCCGACCCAGGACGGAGCCTTGCCCCAGATGAGCACGTCCTGAGCCTGGGTGATGAGAAAGGTGAGCGGGTTCGCATAGAGCAAGATTCGATAGGAATCGGGAAAGGCCGAGACCGGATAGAACACCGGCGAGAGAAACAACATCACGGTAGTGACGGGTCCGCTCGCGTGGCCGAGATCCCGCAGAAACACGCCGGCGGACGCGAGAAACCAGGAAATTCCAATCGTCATTAGGGCCAGCGGCAGAAGCAGAACAGGGATCAGCAACATGGTCCAATGCAGCGAGTGGTGGAGAAAGCCGTAAAAGACGATCAGTACGAGCGCACTGATCGTCGCATGGAAGAGTGCTGTCCCAATGGAACTCCAGGCCAAGATTTCCAGCGGAAAGACGATCTTCTTTACATAGTTGCTATGATTCACGATCAGGTAGGGCGCGCGATGAATACTTTCCGCAAACAAGGCATGAATGATCAGCCCGGCGAACAACAGAAGACCGAAATCCAGCGCACTCTCGCCGTCCCGCCCCCACCGCATGCCGAACGCGCCCCTGAACACAACCGTATACACGGCCAACATGACCATCGGATGCAGGAACGCCCAGAGCATGCCCAGCAGCGACCCTCGATAACGGACGGCGATCTCCCGTCTGGTCAGTTGACAGACCAGGTTCCAGTGCGAGGACATGCTGGTGCACACCGTGAGAGGAGAGAGGCCGTATTGTCGCGACACCATTTTGTAGCCTTTGGCTGAGAGTCCCACTGTGAGTGGAAAGCACCCGATCGGTGATGAGACTGTGCGCTCTGCGTCAGCACACCTATGCAGCAGGGCAGTCGATTAGAAATCCCGCCGCTGAAACACCAGGCAGGCCCCCGTCACCAGCACCCCGGCATACAACAGCCCATAAAGCGAGGCCAGCACCACGTACTCCGGCGTCGCCGGAATCCCCACCGCAGCCTGCCCCTTGATATTGAGCATTTCCAGATTCGGACAGAGGTAATAAAGCAGGCCCACGACTGCCTTCCCAATCCCGCCTTCACCGTTCGCCACCATCGTCCTCAGATCTGCAGTCAGGTGCCCGATGACATACAGCCCCAAAGTAAAAATAGCGCTGAGCGTCGAGGACGTGAACGTGGAAAAAAAGAGCGCGATCGCAGTCACCACCAGAACTTCGACGAACATCAATTGCACGGCCTGGAAAAGAGAGCGCTCGATCGGGACGTGGTAGAGCCAAAGTGTGAGCAGGAAGACTGCCAGCATGACGGCCATATTCACCAACAGCGTCAGCGCCAGGCCAAAATATTTTCCCATGATGAAAAAGGTGCGGCTGATGGGCCTGGCCATGATCGTATAGATCGTGCGGCGTTCGATTTCCTTATTGACCAAACTGATGCCGACGAAAATGGCAATGATGACGCCGATCAGATTGATGGCCGCCAACCCCATATCCGCGATCACCTTGTGATGCTCGGTAATGGAGAGGTCCGCGAGGAGCACCGAGAGACCAATGAGCAATCCGGCGAATAACACCAGATTGTAGAGAATCTTATCTCGCAGGCTTTCACGGAACGCGTTCAATGCGATGATTCCGATCGCACCCATTTTAGGACGCCCTCCCACTCGTCATATGCGCTGGTACACGCGAGGCCTCTTGCGCAGCCTCATGGAAAAACAAATCTTCGAGCGATGCCTTGTGCGGTGTCACCGAAAGCAACCTCCCACCCTGACGTCGAATCTCACCCACCAAGGCATCCACGGCATCCAGACTGGGCAGCACAATCAGGCACTGTTGCCCTTGCTGCAGCACGCGCGTGGCGAGGGAGTGGATGAGGGTATTGCCGTCCGTCTTGATATGCTGGCAGACGATCTCGACCGATTGGGTATGATCTTGTCGAACCAGTTCATCGACGCGACCGCTGGCGACCAGCCGCCCCTTCATGACGATACCGACTCGATCACAGATCATTTCCACGTCGTGCAAAATGTGCGTGCTGAAAAAAACCGTTTTCCCCCGATCGCGCAGGCTCAGAATCAGGTCACGCACCTGCTTTCTGCCGACCGGGTCTAAGCCGGTCATCGGCTCGTCGAGAATGACCAGTTCGGGATCGTGGATGAGCGACTGGGCAAGCCCGATACGTTGCAGCATGCCTTTGGAAAATTTTCGCAATTGCCTCGTGCGCGCCTCGCTCAGCCCCACGAGACGCAAGAGGTCGTCGACCCGCTGTGTGGTGATTGCACGGCTCAAGCCGGCCAATTGCCCGTAAAAGCCGAGAAACTCTTCCGCGGTCAAATAGTCATAAAAATAGGGCGACTCCGGAAGAAAACCGATCCGGCGTCGAATCGCCACATTGCCCGCAGGTTCGCCCAACAGCAGCGCGCGTCCGCTGCTCGCACGAACGAGTCCGAGAAGAATTTTTAGCGTGGTGGTTTTTCCGGCACCGTTCGGGCCTAGAAACCCGAAGATTTCTCCCCGCCGAACCGTCAGTGACAATCCATCCAAGGCAACAAAGGGCGGCCTACCAGGCCAACCGGACGGGTACGATTTACTTAGATCTTCGGTGACAATATCGTCCACGAAACGCCTCCATCCTCACTGCAATGCAGGTAGTGGATTCGCCCACTCCGGGGGCCTGACACCTTCTGCTTTTGCCTGACAGGCCACCTTTTCATGAATGCGCAGCCGGTCACGCTTTGACGTCGCACGAACAACTCCGCTGAAGGTATCGACCTCATACTCCCCACCCAACGGATCAGCTGGCAATTGCGGAATGATTCCATGCAGCATCAAATCTTCCAGCTTCGACGGAACTTGCCCATACTTCTCGCGATAGCGGCGAATGCTCTCGTCTAGGAAACGTAGGTCCTTTTCCTGGACGATTTCCTTCATGCGCAGCAGAACGGCCTCGCGAATCCGTTCGTCGGTCACGCTCCGTGAGAAGCGGTCCAAAAACTCGAGCGCGGCTGTCGGGTCACCGCTCTCAACCGTCATGCGCGCAGCCAACTGGGGAAGGTAGGCCGGGGAGCCTGGGACACGTGCCGCAATGCGAAAATATTCTCCGCCTGCAACCGGATTGCAGAGTTCATAATACGAAACGTATCCGGCGAGAAACGGCAATTGCCAAATCGACGGATTGCGGCGAATCCCTTTGTCCAGAATCGCCAGGCCTTCCTCTTGCCGACCGACCAAGACTCCAAGAAAGAGCCCGGTCGCCTGATAGGGGGGAACAAATGTAGGATCGAGGTCCGTCAGGACATCCACGGCATGATAGGTCCAGGTATATCCCAATTGCGTATCGCGCTTCGCACCGATATGCTGAACTGCCTGCAGCCAAATCAGGTCTGCGACGACTTGCCGATACCCAAGAACGGCCAATTTCAAGTAGTCGCCCTTCGGGAGATACGCCAATTGTTCAGCCCGTGCGACAGCAGTCCGTTCATGATCGAGCACATGGAGCAGTCCCGACGCGCCGGCCAATAAGCTCAGCCCGCACAGCACCTGAGTGATACGCGACTTCGTGCCCCTGCCGAATCCCATTGGCGTCACCCGGCAAGGCCTTTCGCTTCGACAGCTGCACGCAACGGAGCCACATCAACACTTAAGAATGCCCGGTCGATACTGTTCTTATTCCACTGTTTATAACGCGCTTGCCGGGCCTGAATTTCATGAAGCTCCTGCTTCGCGTCATCGAGGCGGCCTGCATCGACCCACAAATGTGCCAGCAAAGCCCGAGCGGGCAAAAAGTTCGGCTCGAGTCGTTTGGCTTCCTTGGCTTGCTGTTCGGCTGCGGGTCGATCACCAAGCATCCAATGGAGTCGTGCCTGCTCATATCGATAGGGGGCGGAGCACGGCGCGAGCCGTACCGCTCGCTCATAGACCCGCACGGCCGCACGCAACCACAAAGTTTCCTGCTCGTCGAGGCGACCTGATACAGATGGCACCTGCGCCGCCGACACGTAGAGCTGCGCCAACAGTCCCAACAACCGGCTATCCAAGGGATTTAATTCGATCGCCTCTTTGAACTCCGCATGCGCAAGCTGGAACATCTCCCTATCGCGAGACGCGTCGAAGGCTCGCGCATAGACAGACCCGAGACCATGGTGATACAGCGATTTCCGCGGGTCCAACGCAATGGCCTGCTTGAACCCTTGAATGGCGATATCTGTTTCTCCGGCCACGGCCCGGCGCGAAGCCGATTCGAACGTCATCCAGGCCACACCCAGTCGAGTCACTTCCACACCGGCCACCAGTACCAGACATGCTGCACCGATTCCCCACGCCCACCGTGAATGAATCGGAATGACATAGACGGCGTCTGTTCCCCTGCGGGTGAGCCGTGACGCCGACACAACCAAGCTGCCGCACAGAATCAGCAGAATTGCCAGGGCCGACTCGCGCAAGCTCGAATCAAGCGCAGCGTGGGCCAGCAGCGCGATGAGCCCTCCTCCCAGACCCACGATCAGCGACCGCTGCCAGCGCCGCAGTCGCGACTGAAGCACCTGTCTCAGTTCGCGGATCAGCAGGACAACCCCGGTCCCGAATACAAGGATCGCTCCTGGCCCCATCTCGACGCCCATCTGGAGGTAATCGTTATGCGGTGTCTGGGCGACTTTTCCAAACCGGGCAATTTCACCATCAATCGGAAACGCATAGAGGGGATACGTGTATTGATACAGCCCCAATCCGATCCCGAACGGATGGTCGGCCATCTGTGCGACCGCTCCCTGCCACATCTGCCAGCGAGCATAGGAGACAGGATTCTGTTGATGCTCCGCCAACACTCGATCACGGATCGGCGTCGGGACAAACAGCCCAAGCAACACCACCGCCGCCGCACAGCCGCCGGCCAACTTCCATCCATACCGGGCTGTCAGTACAAAGACCGTCCCGACAAGGAATACAATCATGCCCCCGCGAGACTGGGTCAACAGAACCGCAAGGAACAGGCCCCCCAAAGCCGTACCCAGCCCAAACCACCACAGGACGGGGGACATCCACGAACGTGAACGTGCAGGGATCTGTCGATAGCCATAGATGGCGACGCTCAACAGAATCGTCCAGGTCACCGTGAGATATCCGGCGAGAAAGTTGGGGTTAAAGAACGTGCCGGTGGGTCTCAAAACATCCCATGCCAATCCTTGCATGAGGGCCCAACCTGCTTCGCCCACGCCCATCAGCACAATCACAACGGTCAGCGTACGAACATGCTCCCACCGGTCGATGAACGAGACCAACAAATAGAATAACGTCGCGTACCCCGTGATCATAATCATCCATTGCCGGCTCGGGTGAGGGTAGGGTGAAAAGAGCGTCGCCACCAGAGCCAGTCCGACAAACGCCAGCACGACGTACCTCATCGACAGCACAGGGACGGCGAGCCAGCCCGCTCGAATGCCGATCGCAAGAACGATTCCCAGCCACAGTACTATCAAAAGCCGAATGATCATCTGTGCCGGATGAGTCGTGCCGCCCTCCTGCAGAGGGGAAAAGAGCACGAGTGCGCTGATCAGCAGCAGCGATATGGAGGGCAGGATATTCATAGCGGTGCCTTGGTCACTTGACGAAGCAGCTCTCTCCTGCTTTATCAGACAAGCGCAATTTGGCAAAGTGAATTTAAATACTGCGGCGGGATGAGTCGTAAACCAAAACAAGAACCTGATGGCGTCGGACAAGATATTCGTCAATGGGTCAGCTGGAATGAAAACGGGAGAGGAACCTAGTCCCTCCCCCGCATCTGAAGCCCTGCGACTGATCGTTAATTGATCACGTCGTCGGGAACCGCCTGTGTCAAACCACCCTTGATATCGTTGACTGTCCAGCCATCGACAGTCGCATCATTATCGATGCTGGCGACTGCTGAGGCAGTAAATGCAATCGATCCAGGTGTCGCGTTGCCAGCCGACGGTACGGCAGGAGCACCATCAGTAGGCGGAGCTGCCACGCAAGCGGCAGGAACTCCGCAATTAATCGTATCAAATGAAACAGCGGTAGGGGTAAAAACCTGCGCTGCCGCTGCACCGGCGCCACCAGCCGCCGGGCTACGGTACGTATACCGGTTGGTCGTGCCGGCGAGGGCATATCCGATCTCCGAGAAACTTCCATAGCGCGAGTTTTCGCTGAGGTAAGCCGTCTCTGCCACGAAGATCGCGCCCAGGTTGGTCTTCGCTTCAGACTGTCTGGACTTCGCCTGGTAGCGCAAGAAATTCGGAATGGCGATGGCCGCCAAGATACCGATGATCGCCACGACGATCATCAACTCAATCAACGTAAAACCTTTTTGACCCTTGATTTGCTTCAACATACTTCCTCCCTTTCCTATTGTTACTACTTCCTTCGACACGTTCGTCTTGCCTGTCTCTTCGTCCGGAGCAGCTTTTTCAAGCCTAGCAGATCTTGGGAATAGCAGGTTCTATGCCCAACACCTCCTTCCTGTAGTTTCTTGTTATTCTGCAGATCTTCTCACTACTTACACTTATGAAGGATTCGGTTCCTGTTACAAGCGCCTGCGCCGGATTCCTTTTTCTGTCATCTGGTGACAAGTTTTGGCGCCAGCGTTGCTTTCGCATTTAACCCGTCACATCATTCGGGTCAGCGGCACTCAATCCTTGCTTTGTGTCATTGACGTACCAGCCATCATGCGTCGAATCCCCATCGAGATCTGCGGCGGCCGTAGCGGTAAATCCCGCCGATGAGGTTGTTGCGATACCCACGGATCCGGTATACGTGATCATTCCCGCCGCAGGAGTTTCCGTCTGAATCGTGTCGCAGCTACCCACAGGGCCGCAGAGATTTCCTCCGTTCGGTCCAAGCCCAGCCCCGAGCCCTAAGCCCGTTCGATAGGTGTACCGGTTCGTCCCACTCCCGGCGATGGCAAAGCCGATATCCGTGAAGTTTCCAAACTCTTTTCGTTCGGTAAAAAACGACGTCTCCGCCACGAAAATACCCGCCAGATTCGATTTGGCCTCAGCCTGCATGGCCTGCGCCCGGTATCGAAGAAAGTTCGGTATCGCGAACGCGGCCAATATTCCTACAATGACCACTACGACCATGAGTTCGATCAGCGTGAACCCTGCTTGCTTTTGTGAAGTCACCATAGGCTCGATCTACTCATGCCTAGGACACCCATCCATAGGCTCCCCTGTCGTACAGTCGTAGGCGGAAGACATGCCGACTATAAGCAGGCCTTGTGCCACACCAGAATCGCCCGCCATCAATACGCATAACATCCCGCTAGCATTGGGAATTTTTGATAATCCACTGATCTATGGCCGCCTGGAATCAAGCAGAAATGCTGAATTCAGCGAGTAAAGTGCCAAAAATTGACTGAATCGAACAGTCACGTCTCTTCCCTCCGGCGACCCGAGAATGGCCGAGGTTGGCCGTTCAGGTGGTTGCTTCCGAAACAACAAAACAGATGGGAATTGGGATGTGGAGGGCCACACGGAGCACCGTGCCAGCATAGAAAAACAGGGTCGTTTCTAAGGAGAGAATGGGGAACTACTGAGCAGGGGTAGCCGCTTTACGCTCGGTGACGCGCCGAATAGCTTGGCGGATGCGTTCTTCCTTGGCAGGATCGCCCAAGCCAAGTTCACGAAACCGCTGCATCAACTTGTCATTGGAAGGATCGAGTTCAAGAGAGTGCAGAAGGGCCTCTCGACCATCCGAGAGGTGTTGCTGCTTCAGGTGGATTTCGCCCAGATGTTCATAAATCACGGGATCGTCGCCGACCAGGGCCACCGCCCGCTTCATTTCTACCAGGGCCTCGGCCAGTAACCCCTTCTTGAAAAAAGCCCAAGCCAGGCTATCCACGTAATACCCATTGGTCGGCCTCAACGCGACAGCCTGCTTCGTCAATGCAATCGCTTCTTCGATTTTCACTCCGCGTTCCGCATAACTATACCCGAGATAGTTCATCGCGTCGGCGTGGTGCGGATCCAATGTGAGCGTGGTTTCCATCGACTTCACCACGTCGTCGAATCGATTCAATTTGTCGTATGCAGTTCCGGCGTTGAAATGCAGGTCCGCATTGTCGGGGTTATAACGAATCCCTTCCAGAAAAGCCTGGAGGGAGGGCTCATATTCTTCAACCTGAAAATGCGACAGCCCCAGCACGATATGGGCTTCCGGCTGCTTTGGGTTCAAGCGGCAGGCCTCCCGGAGATGCTGGATGGCCTCAGGGTACTGCTTGGTCCGATAGAGCAAGACGCCTAAATGCAAATGCCCTTCGAAATACGAGGGCTCCAGCGTGAGATTATGGCGGTAGGCCTCGATCGCGTGGGCATAATCCTTCGTCTCTTCGTACAAATACCCCAGATAGTCGCGTACCTTGAGTTCGGTCGGACGCACGGTGAGGATCTGATTCAATTGCTGAATAGCCTTGGGGTAATTCTTCTGCTCCCCGTAGACCAGTCCCATTCGGAGCTGCGCATCGAGGTCGGATGGATCCTCCGCCAGCATTTCCTGCAACTCCCGCAACGCTTCGTCATACTGCTTCGCCGACACTTGCAGGCGGATGAGATGATGCCGGATTTCACGATTCTTGGGATTCACGCCTTGCAAGTAGCGGCGATAGATATCGATCGCCTTCCCGCGATCCTGCTTGGCTTCATACACAGACCCCAAAGCGACATAGGCCGGTTCAAATGCGGGATTCAGCGTCACCGCCTGCTCGAAATGCGTCGTCGCCTTGTCGAAATCCCTGGCCTCGACACCGATGCGACCCAAGTAGTAATACCCGACTGCCGAGTCAGGGCTGACCTTGATCCCGGAACGAATCGTGTCTTCAGCTTCGACATATTGCTTTTGGTTGGCTAACAGCAGCCCTTTGGCGAAGAAATGTTCGCTTCGTTGCGGCTCCTGCTCGATGGCGCGATTGAACAGCCGCAAGGCCTTCTCCGGCTTTCCTGCTGCCGCATACATTCCCCCGATTTGGCCGAGCATCTGCGCATCCAAACCCGGCACATCCGCGACTTCATCAGCGAACCGCACGGCGGCCGGCACATCGCCTGCCGTGAAGTAGAGGACCGCTAACCGAGCTTTGAGATAGTTCGAGGAGGGATCTGTCTGCAGAGCCAGCTGATACTCTTTGATGGCCTGCTCCGTCTCCTGCTCTAACTCAGCCTGATATCCAAGCAGGAAGTGATAGGAGGCGCGGGAATCGGAGGTGGACGGCATTGCGCGAGGCATAACCGGTGCGACCGCGGGAACCACGGGCTGAGCGGAGCGGGCCGGCGGAGTGCTTTGACAAGCGGTGGTCACACCGAAGAGCAGGATCAGCAAAACGGCTGCAGCTCTCACGCTGACATGTCCCCCTAGGATGCGGGGCTGCCGACGCTCTTCACTCAATCGTTGCACAATTCATCCGCTCAACATGCAGGGGGAATGTTCGAGGTACAGGAAACGATGCGGAATTATACCGGCCCGAGAAAGAACGCGTCAAACACTCTCACGCGTCTCGAGATTCTCAAACTTGGCGAACCGGTCGTGAAAAAACAACTCCCGTTTTCCGATGGGACCGTTGCGATGTTTGCTGACGAGAATTTCCGCAATCCCCTTCCGTTCCGTCGCCGGCTCGTAGACTTCTTCCCGATAGATGAATATGACCACGTCGGCGTCCTGCTCAATGGCGCCGCTCTCACGCAAGTCGGCCAGCATCGGTACCGGCGGCTTTCTGGCCTCGACGGCTCGGCTCAACTGCGACAAGGCAATGACCGGAACGTTCAGCTCTTTGGCAAGACTCTTCAAGGAACGCGAGATATCAGAAATTTCCTGCTGCCGCGACTCGGAATCGCTCTTCCCCTGCATCAGCTGCAGATAGTCCACAATCAGCAAATCGAGGCCACGCTCGGCCTTGAGCCGCCTGGCCTTTCCGCGCATCTGCTGCACCGTCACGGCACCGGAATCGTCGATAAAGATCGGCGCCTGCTCAAGTTTGCCGGCCGCCTCGGCCAACCGCCACCAGTCTTCCTTTTGCAGTCTACCGGTCCGGAGCGCGTGCGAATCGACGCGGGCCTCGGAACTCAGCATACGAAGCACCAATTGCGGTTTGGACATTTCGAGGCTGAAAATTCCTACGACGGTTCCGGCATGGAGCGCGGCATGTTGAGCCATGCCGAGGGCCAAACTGGTCTTGCCCATGCTCGGCCGGCCGGCCACGATGATCAAATCCGAAGGTTGCAACCCGGCCGTCAGATCGTCCAAATCGATGTATCCGGTCGGCACCCCCGTCACACGCTCCTTCCGCTTGGACAACTTATCCACGACATCGAGGCTTTCCTTGATGATCTGGTTGACCTGGGTAAAGGAGCGATCGAGCTTTCCCTGGGCGAGACCGAAGACCGAGCGTTCAGCAAAATCGAGCAACTCATCGACCGCAGCCGTGCCGTCATAGCCGCGGGTGATAACTTCCGTCGAGGTTTCAATCAGTCCACGCAACAAGGCTTTGTCCCGGACGATCTTGCTGTGATAGCGGATGTTCGCGGCGGTAGGCACTGCCTGCACCAGTTCGGCCAGATACGCCGATCCGCCCACCGCCTCCAGTTCCGAGCGTCCCTTCAGACATTCCGTCAACGTGATCTGATCGATCACTTCGCCACGATCGGACAGTTCCAACATAGCCTGATAAATCTTGCGGTGCGCCGTCCGGTAAAACTCCTGATCCGTCAGGATCTCCATCGCCTTGGCCATCGCGGTGTTGTCCAACAGAATCCCGCCCAGCACCGACTGTTCGGCTTCGAGATTCTGGGGCGGAAGTCTGGGAGCGGTGAGGTCAACGGCAGAGAGCGATTTCATGCCCGACTCCTAGTCCGCCGGGGTGCGGAAGACACGAGTGTACCTGTCGGGGGCACAGCGAAATCTGGCTGCCCCGGCCGGACTGACGAATCGATGGCTCGAAACACCCGATCGACATCGAGGGCAAATCCTGTGGATGCAGCCCTGCGTCCGAAGCGGCCCATCAGATGATCATAGCGGCCGCCGCCGCCCAATTCCGCCCCGATACCCGGCGCAAAGACATCGAAGACAATCCCGTCATAATATTCAAACCCGCGAAACTCTCCCAGATCGATCAAGACCGATTGCTGTCCAGGCAGAACCAACCGTTCATAGACCTGCGCCAGCCGATCGAGGGGTTTCAACAACGTCTTATCACGCCCTACCAGCTTACGGCCGCGCGACAAGATCTCCGGGCCGCCGCACAATTCCAAGACCTCAAGGATGACCCGGGCTGTTGAACGAGTCATGCCCTCCCGCGCCAGCAATTCCTCAAGGAGCGGGATGTCTTTCCGCGCGGCCGCTTGCTCCACGCGTTTCTGGCCATCGGCCGAGAGGCCCGAACGGACAAGCAACGCGGTAAAGAACCCGACGTGACCGACGGCGACCTTATACGACGCGAGCCCCACCTGGCTTAAGCATTCCAGCAGAAGTGTCAGCACCTCGGCATCACCGCCTACCCCATCAACCCCGATGAGTTCAGCGCCGACTTGAAAAATTTCACGGTCACGTCCTGCATGCTCTCGCTCGTACCGAAAGACCGAGGTGCGGTAACACAAGCGCAGCGGAAGCCGTGTGCCCATCATGCCCATGGCGACGGTTCTGGCGATCTGTGCGGTGGCATCCGGGCGGAGCACCATCAGGCGGCCCGTCGTCCGATCGACCAACTGATAGCACTTTTCGAGAAGTTCCGGTTCAAGACCCGGCGCGAGTACGTCCAGATACTCGAACATGGGCAGGATGATTTCTTCGTAACCCCCGCGGGCAAGAACGGCGAGCAGGGTCTGTTCAAGATGCCGAATACGCCGGGCGGCGTCCGGAAGGATGGTGCTCATTCCGACTGGAATGAGCGACCGTTCCCGACCAGCCACCAAAGGCGTGGAAGAAGCAGAGGCCTTCAACGAAAGGGAGCCCATGATCGACTACCGGGCAATCTACAGACCTTTCGACAGGTCGGCGACCTTTACGGAAAGAATGTGCTTACTGTTCGTAATCTGATCGAGAACCGACGTAGGCAGAGGCGCATCGAGACCAAAAATCAGCAGGGCCTTGCCGCCGCGCTCTTCCCGTGAGCACTGCATGCGCGCGATATTGATGTTGTGGTCGCCGAGAATATGCCCCACTGTTCCGATCACTCCCGGACGATCCTCATTTAGGATCAACAACAGATGGTTGTCCGGCACCACTTCCACCTTGAACTGATCGATCTCGATGACGCGCGGATCCTTGCGGTGATACAACGTCCCCGCCACCTGATGGGATTTTTTCCCGGCTTCCACTCGCACCCGAATCACACTGGTAAAGTCGCCGGCATCGTTGATTTTGACTTCTTTGACTTCGATACCGCGTTCTTTGGCGACCACCGGCGCATTCACATAATTGATCGGATCTTCGAGGATAGGCGTCAGGAGGCCCTTCAGCACTGCAATCGTCAACGGGGCGACATTCAATCCGGCCACCTGCCCGCTATATTCGACCGTCAATCGCTCTAATCCGCCTTCCAACAATTGAGCTTGCAACAAACCCACGCGTTCACCCAGCGAGAGGTAAGGCTGAAGCTGAGGCAAGAGCTCCGGTGAAACCGAGGGAATGTTGACGGCGCCCTTGGCGATTCCTTTGGTGAAGTACTCGACGATCTGCTCGGCGATTCCGACCGCCACGTTTTCCTGCGCTTCAGTCGTTGACGCACCGATGTGCGGAGAACAAATGAAATTGTCCAAAGCTAAGAGTGGATTGTCCGACTTCACCGGCTCATCCTCAAACACGTCGAATGCCGCCGCGGCGACTTTCTTGGATTTGAGCGCCTCGCAGAGATCCCCTTCGTGCACGATCCCACCCCGGGCGCAATTAGCGATCATGACGCCCGTTTTCATCTTCGCAATGGCCTGCGCGTTGATGAGCGCCTTGGTTTCCGGGGTCAGTGGAGTGTGCACCGAGATGACATCAGCCCGTCGGAACAATTCATCCAACTCTACGATGGATACGCCCATTTTCTCCGCACGCTCTGGAGCGAGATACGGGTCGTAGGCCATCACCTGCATGCCGACGCCCTGGGCGAGCTTGGTGAGATACCCGCCGATTTGGCCGACGCCCACAATCCCCAACACTTTGTTGTACAACTCCACGCCCATGAATTTTTCTTTTTCCCACTTCCCGCCCTTGGTCGAGGCGGTCGCTTGCGGGATTCGGCGCGACATGGAAAAAATCATGGCCATCGTATGCTCAGCGGTGGTCACCGTATTACCACCCGGCGTATTCATGACCACGATACCACGGCGGGTCGCGGCGGGCGTATCGACATTGTCCAGACCGGAACCGGCCCGGCCGACAACCTTGAGACGATCAGCGGCGGCGATGACTTCTGCCGTGACCTTCGTCCCTGAGCGGACGATCAAGCCATCCGCATCCTTGATCTCTTTCAGCAGCTCCTCTTTAGGCAACTTGGTTTTCACCACGACCGTAAAGCCGGCCTTCTCCAATACCTCTACACCCTGCTTCGAAAGACTGTCGCTGACCAAGATTTTCATTGTCGTGGCGCCTTACCTGAAGGTGAGTCTATGACTTCCCCATAATAATTTCTTGAGCCTTGGCAACCCCGCTGCCAAGCTTCACGGGATACCCCAGCCCCTTGATGACCATCTCCACCGCCGCCAAGGCCGTGATGACGTCGAAGCTATCGATGTAACCCATATGCGAGATGCGGAAGATCTTCCCCTTCAGATGGTCCTGACCACCCGCGGCCGTCATACCGTACTGGGTTCGCAAATTCTTGTAGACCGCCTGACCATCCACACCTTCCGGGGCGACAATGGCCGTCAAAGCATCGCTCGGGCGTTCCTTGGGGAAAATGGCAAGACCGGCGGCCTTCACGCCTTCGCGCATGGCCGTCGCCAGCATCGCGTGCCGGGCGAAGACCGCCTCCAACCCCTCCGCCTTCAGAATGTTCATCACTTCCTTCAGGCCTAAAATGAGGGATACGGCCGGCGTATACGCGGTCGTGCTTTTTTGCTGATTCTCCCGCTCCCGTTTGAAATTGAAATAAAAGGCGGCATTCTTCGCCTTGTCGGCCAGACGCCAGGCTTTTTCACTCACACTCGCGAAGGCCAAGCCTGGAGGCAGCATCAAGGCCTTCTGCGACCCGGTGATGACCACATCGAGTCCCCAAGCATCGGTTTTGAGGTCAAGCACTCCCAGGGCGGTAATCGCATCCACTACCAGAATGGTGTCCTCATACTGTTTGACAATGTCGGCCAATGCTTTGACGTCGTGCGCCACAGCCGTGGAGGTTTCGCTCGCCTGCACGTAGACGGCCTTAATCGATGGGTCCTTCTTCAATGCATCGGCCACGGCCTGCGGGTCAATCGCATGTCCCCACTCGACCTTCAATTCCGTCACCTGCGCGCCGAATGTTTTGCAGAGTTTCGTCCAACGCTCACCGAACTTGCCCCCGTTGATCGTCAGGGCCTTATCTCCAGGAGACAAAAAATTTGACACCGATCCTTCCATGCCTCCGGTGCCGGATGCCGCGAGAATCAACACATCATTCCTGGTCTGGAACAGCCACTTCAGATCTTCACGGACCTCAGCGAACAGTTTATCGAACTCAGGAGCCCGGTGATGAATCATCGGTCTGGCCATGGCCAGCAGCACCTCCGGAGGAACGGGGGTGGGTCCAGGAGCCAGCAAATACCGTTTGAGCATGGGACGATCCTCCTCACTGTACGGAACGAACAATGTCAGGGATTTAGGAAGGGGCGTACGCTACCATAGCCCCCCGGAGGTGTCAAGGTAAGGGACCATGAAGATGCTTATCTTTTCAGCGAGTTCACTCCATCGAACGAACGTTCGTGTCCGAATTGATTCTAGGAGAAATTGATCCGCCCTCGTTATCAGCCCGCACCCCACCGGCAACTCAACTCCCTCAATTTCTTGACAAGTTGTAACCTCCTCGATAGGCTACCCTTCGAGAGTCGACAACCTCACATTGCCTGAAACAGTCTGGTGGGTATCCTTATGCATGCACGGTTTTCCGGGACTGGTGTTCCTTCACTGTCGCTTCTCTCCATGTGCCTGCTCTCGCTCTCCTGGCCGGGTATTGTCAGGGCGGAATCGCCGACTCCGACACAAGCGTACCCATCTCTAACATCAGAGGTGCCCGCACAGGACGCTCAGCCCTCCGTTCAGGAATCTGACTATATATTGGATGAAGAAGATCGCACCGCAGCCGCAGAACTTGAGGCCGCCGAAGCCCCGGCGTCCATCGCCAGCGAACCCTCCACGGAGGTCCCGCCGGCTGAAGCGCTGCTTCAACTCAAACCTCTCAGCGGCACCACAGCAAGGTTTGCGGACTTGTTCACACCTCCGGCAGAAGTCGTCCAGGAAGCAACCGCCGCGCAGGGGCAGGAATCGGAGAACGCGTCTGAATACAATGTACCCATCGTCCTCGACCCATCCGTACAGGGCCACATTCGTTTCTTCAATGTGTCTATCCGCAACCGATTTGAGCAGTGGCTCATTCGGCTCAGCCACTACCGCCCGCTCGTCGATAGCATCTTTTCCGAATTCCAGCTTCCGAGCGATCTGATCTATCTGTCCTTAGTCGAAAGCGGATTCAATCCCCACGCCTATTCACGCGCCCGTGCAGCCGGCCCATGGCAATTCATGAAAGGCACAGCCAAGGTCTATGGGTTGCGAGTGGATAGTTACGTGGATGAGCGCCGGGATCCGGTGAAGTCGACCGTGGCAGCCGCGCGCTACCTCCGTGACCTCTACGATTTATTCGGCACCTGGCCGCTGGCCATGGCCGCCTACAATGCCGGAGAGGGCAAGGTGATGCGGGCCCTGCATACGGCGCAAGCGGAGAGTTTTTCAGACATCGCGAAAACCCGGCTCATCCGGCGGGAAACGAAGGAATACGTCCCTCGGTTCATGGCCGCGACCATTATCGCCAAGAACCCGGATCGTTATGGCTTTCCGCAGAACGACGTCCGGCCGCACCAGTTTGAAGAAGTAGTCGTACGCCGCCCCATCCACTTCAAAGCCATCGCCAATGTGACAGGAATTTCGTACCAGGAACTGAAGGTGCTCAACCCGGAATTACGGCGCGATGCCACACCGCCGGATGATCCCGAGTATCACCTGAAAGTTCCGGTGGGCACCAGGGAGAAAGTCGAACAGCTGCTGGAGCGGGCTCCGACCCACAAATTCGCTCCGCTTCCTGTTCCCGTCAAAGTCCGGCACATCAAGAACGAACCTGACTCCGGACATTGGTATCGTGTGCGCGTCGGCGACTCCCTTGAGAAAATCGCCAAGCGGTTCAACATTTCCGTCAAGACCCTCAAGTCCAACAACAATCTGACTGGCCCCACCATCAAGGCAGGAAGCCGCCTGGTCATCGCGAACTAAAGCGACGCACCCTGCCCGCTGACTCTAAGGAACAGCTACGGTTTTTTCTTGGAGGCCGATGCAGCAGACTTGCCTGACGAGGACTTGGCAGGCTGTTCAGGCTGAGGAGTAGGCGCGCTCGTTGCCGCGGCTGGTGCAGGAGCAGCAGCCGGGCTCTCCGGGGACTTCTTCACTTCCAGCACCTTCACCCTGACCGCCGCTTCACTCGTGAAGGGCGAGTTGGGATAATTTTTCATCAGGTCCTGGTAATGCGCAAGGGCTCCCTCGGGACGGGACTGCGACTCTTCGATTTTCGCCAGCTCGAACAACACATGGTCCTTATTGAGGGCGCCTGGCATTTCAAGAATCCCGGTAAACGCCTTCACCGCCTGGTCTCGATCACCTTTGACCAAATAGGCATAGGCCAACCGTTGCTGAACAAGACCCAGAAGTGAGGTATTGGAGCTATACAACAGCATGAACCGTTTATACGTTTCGATGCCGGCATCGACTTCATTGGCCAGCACTTGGGCATTACCCAGGTGGAACAGAGCCAATGGCGCGACAGGACTGCGCGGATACTGATCCACCACTTGCTTATAGAGGGTAATAGCCTGGGAAAGCTGTTCGTGGCTTTTCTTCGGATCGTCAGCCGGCCGGTTGAGGTAGTGCAGCGTCGCTTCCTGGTCGAGTTCTCTTGCCTTCAGTGTGGATTGATAGTCGTACCACATCACTCCCGCGACCACCGCCCCGGCAACCAGCACGACCCCCACCCCGACTAAAACCGCACGCCGTTGTTCTTGCAATAGATGGAGGAACCGATCCACGCCGGTCAACAGATGGGCTTCGTCAAGCGGGTCAACTTTTGAGGGAACCCTGATTCGATAACTCATAGTCGCACAATCGTCTCGGTTCGGAAAAAGAAGCGGTCGTTTCTCGGAGCCTCGCGCCTTATACTAGGGACAAGTCAGCCTTGTCAAATACTCAGCCTTGTCAAAGACCCAGGCAGCCATGTTCGAACCACATCTCCAGAAACTGCGTGACCAGCATCTCCTGCGCCGGCTTCGCACCATCGCCTCGGCAACAGGACCGACGGTCGTGCTGGAGGGTCGGGAGGTTATCCTGCTCTCATCGAATAATTACCTTGGCCTGGCCACACACCCGACCGTTGTGGAAGCAGCTGTCGCGGCGACGCGCCGATACGGGGCAGGTTCCGGAGCGGCGCGCCTGGTTTGCGGCACCCTCACACCCCATGAACTACTCGATACCGCCCTCGCCCGGTTCAAAGGCACAGAGTCGGCGCTCACGTTTGCCGCCGGGTACCTAGCCAATATCGGCGTCATTCCCACCCTAATAGGGAAAGAGGGGCTCATCCTCGCCGACCGCCTCTGCCACGCCAGCCTGATCGACGGCTGCCGCCTGAGCGGGGCCACCTTTCGCGTGTATCATCATCGAAATATGAATCATCTGGAGCAGTTGCTCGCCCGCCGTCCCTCCGCTAAACGCACCCTCATCGTCACTGACGGGCTTTTCAGCATGGATGGAGACATCGCGCCGATGAAGGACATTGCACAGTTAGCGGAGCGATACGGCGCGGCGGTCTATGTCGACGATGCGCACGGCACCGGGATTCTCGGACGTACGGGACGCGGCACCCTCGAACATTGCGAGGTCGAGTCGCGCGTTCCATATCATATGGGGACCTTGAGCAAGGCCATCGGGAGCGCCGGAGGCTACCTGGCCGGTACAGCCGCCTTCATTACCTACTTGGTCAACACCTGCCGCGCCTTTATCTATACCACCGCACCCCCGCCGGCCACCGCGGCTGCCGCCACCGCCGCGCTCCAGGTACTCGAGCAGGAGCCGGAGCGACGCGCCCGATTGTGGCAGAATCGCGAACGTCTTGTACAAGGGCTCAATCGGCTCGGCTTCAGCCTCGCCGCATCGGAAAGCCCGATCCTGCCCATTATCGTCGGTGATCCCGATCGCGCCATGCACCTGGCACAGGCCCTCATCGAAAACGGTGTCTATGCGCCAGCCATTCGTCCACCGACGGTCCCGCCCGCCACCAGCCGGATTCGACTCACAATCACAGCCGACCACACCGGTGAGCAGATTGACCGCGCATTGGCGGCACTCGAACGGGCCGGGCGCTCACTTCATCTGATCTGACAGAACGGGGGCTAATCGGATGACGACGGTCCGGGCCGCAGAAGCGGCTGCAGGCGGCCATTCGCACGTCGTCTCTTCTGGATATTTTCTTGCTTTCCCACTTTCCTGTGGCATGATCGAAACTATCCGGCGAGCCGTAATCATTTACCCATCACTACAGTCGTTTATCCGCCCATACTTTCACTCAATGGAGCGACCCGATGATTGACATCTCCAAACTGTTGACCTTTGGTGTCCAGCAAGGTGCCTCGGACTGTCACATCAGTGCCGGCGAACCGCCGATGATCCGCCTGCATGGCGACCTCAAAAAACTCGACCATCCGCCCCTGACGCAGGATGAAACGCACGCGCTCATCTATGACATGATGAGTGATGCGCAGCGCAAGAATTTCGAAGAGCACCGGGAATGCGACTTTTCCTTCGACCTCGGCGACATCGCCCGGTTCCGCGTAAACGTCTTTGTTCAAGGCCGTGGATTGGGGGCCGTCTTCCGGACCATTCCGACCGAAATTCTTCCCCTCGAAAAGCTCGGCATGCCGCCCATTCTCCGGCAACTCTGCGACCGTGAGAAAGGCCTGATCCTTGTCACCGGCCCGACCGGGTCCGGAAAATCTACTACGCTTGCGGGCATGATCGACTATCTGAACAACACCTTTGAAGGGCACATTCTCACCATCGAGGACCCGGTGGAGTTTGTGCACAAGTCCAAAAAGTGTCTGGTCAACCAGCGGGAGCTGGGCGTGCATACCTTGTCATTCTCCAACGCGCTCCGTGCCGCACTCCGCGAAGACCCAGACATCATTCTCGTCGGCGAAATGCGAGACCTCGATACGATCCAGTTGGCTCTGACCGCTGCCGAAACCGGGCACTTGGTGTTTGCGACCCTTCATACCTCCAGCGCCCCGAAAACCATCGACCGCATCATCGACGCCTTTCCTCCGAACCAGCAGGCGCAGGTCCGCGCGCAGCTGTCGGAAACACTGGAAGCGGTGTTGACTCAGACTCTGCTCAAAAAGAAGAGCGGCGGCCGGATTGCCGCGGTAGAAATCATGGTCGGTACCACGGCGGTGCGCAACCTCATCCGCGAAGGCAAACTCCACCAAATTCCAGGCATCATGCAGGCCAGCCAGAAAGACGGCATGCAGACCATGGACATGGCCCTGGTCGACCTGGCCACGCGCGGCATGGTCACAAAAGCCGAAGCCCAGTCGCGTAGCATGAATCCGAACCTGTTCAACGCTGCAGGCGCTGCGTAACGCGCGCCTGCACCTCAACCGGCCCCAGACAGCAGGATAAGAGGCGTCTCATGGATGTTCGCACGCTCCTCGAAGTGATGGTCAAACAGGAATCGTCCGACCTGTATCTCACCGTCGATGCGCCTCCCATTTACCGCATCCATGGCTCGACCCATCGGACCGATGCGCCGCCGTTTACGAACGAGCAACTGGAGTCCCTGGCATTGGCTCTCATGCGCGGCCAGCAACGGGGTGAGTTCGAAGAAAAAATGGAGATGAACCTCGCCCTGTATTACAAAGACCTGGGGCGATTTCGTGTGAATATCTTCCGGCAAAAGGGAAACGTCGGATTGGTGTTTCGGCATATCAAGGCGGAAATCATGACGGTTGAGCAGCTGGACCTGCCGCCCATCGTCAAAGATATCGCCATGACGAAGCGAGGGCTGGTCCTCGTCGTCGGCGCGACCGGATCCGGCAAATCCACGTCGCTGGCGGCCATGATCGACCACCGGAACACGGTGCATGCCGGTCACATCATCAGTGTGGAAGACCCGATCGAGTTCGTCCATCACCATAAGAAATCGATCGTGACCCAGCGCGAAGTCGGCTTCGATACCCATTCCTTCGGGAACGCCCTGAAGAACACCTTGCGCCAAGCCCCGGACGTGATTCTCATCGGTGAAATACGGGATACAGAAACCATGGAAGCCGCCATCACCTTTGCGGAAACCGGACACCTTTGCCTTGGGACCCTGCACTCGAATAACGCGAACCAGTCCATTGAACGCATCATGAACTTCTTCCCGGTGGAACGGCACGCGCAAATCTATCTGCAGCTTTCATTGAACCTGCGGGCGATCATCTCCCAGCGATTGATCCCCTCTCTCGATGGCCGCCGGGTTCCCGCGCTTGAAATCATGCTCGATACGCCGCGAATTAAGGATCTCATTAAGCGTTCGGAAATCGATACCTTGAAAGAAGCGATGGAGCAAGGCATTGATGAAGGTTGCCAGACTTTCGACCATGTTCTCCTGCAACTCTATAAAGCAGGCAAGATCAGCATTGAACAGGCTTTGATCAATGCCGACAGCGCGAACAATCTTCGTCTCAAGATAAAACTGGCAGGGCTAAAAGGCGACGATGCAGTGGCGGCCCTCCTGGACAAGAACGAGAGGGACGAGAAGGGCTTTCAAATCCAGGGACAACTGGGCCAAGGGGGAGGCAAGAAACGTTGACCTTCACGGCGTGAGAGATCGGGAAGTCTGGCTCCGGCCCGTCAACAGCCGCACATAAGCCACCCCAAGGAATCCGCTTAGTAAGATCCTGGCAACGACTCACCCGTGGCCTGCTCAAGATACGTAGCGATCTTAGCCAACGCACCCGCACTCAATTTTCTTCCGTACCATGCCGGCATCGTGTCCGCAGGAAAACCCGGCACCACATAGGTTCCCGGGGACACCACCGACTCCACAATATACTCCCGAACTGTCTGTGCCTGCCCCCGGTACTGTGGATCGGCCAGACGAGCCGCTCCTGTCTTCCCCAGCCAGAGCGGAGGACCGACCCGTCCATCGGCCCCGGCAATACCCGGGATCTGATGGCAGACTACACAACCGGCGCGAACAAAGAGTTCCTGAATGGGCTCCTCCCCTGTCACCAACGGCACCAGATTCGGGTCGAGCTTCCGAACAGCCGGAGATACATCGGAAGACGTTGGAGCGTTTTGGATTCCAGCCAAAGCAACCAGGAACACAAGCCCGGCCACTAACGCAGCTATCGCCTTATTTTTTTGATTCAACGGCGGACCAGATGGGGAAGCGTTCGGAACGACCATAACCAGACAGAAAACCCCAACGAAAACATTGTTGCGACGAGACTAAGACGCGGCAGTTCAATCGGACTATTGCGTGTGAGGAGAGCCGACATCCGGCATTTCCATCACCTCTCCTTTGCCGCATCCATCGCGCAGCGAAACCCAATCGCCCGATCTTGGAAATCCGGCTCCGCCGAAACACGCGCCGACGATCGTAGCGCCATTGGTAGATCCGACCAGGACCCTCCTCGAATCACCTTCTTCTCTCCTTTTACAGGACCCGTAGGATTCTTCTCTGGACTCTTCGAATAATACTCGCGGTCGTACCAATCAGCCACCCACTCCGCCGCGTTCCCGGCCATGTGGTGAAGACCGTAGGGACTTCTGCCTCCCTCCTTGAGCCCATGGCGAACACTCATCCCTTCGACGCCACCAGCCACTCCCGCCAATGTCACCGCCTCACTCACCCACACGCCACGATTGTAGTTGGCAATATCGACGAACGGCTGCATCGGCCCCCAGGGGTACCGTCGCCCGTCGGTTCCACGGGCCGCTTTTTCCCACTCGGCCTCCGTCGGAAGTCGCTTGCCTGCCCAGGCGCAGTAAGCCGCTGCATCAGCCCAACCCATTCCTACTGCCGGACGATCGCCGACCGTCTCTGCCGCTTCGTCATCCCACGTGGGCGGGGCGTCATGCTTCGCCTCCACGAGAAACCTCCGATAAAGCTGCAGCGAGACCTCGTATCGATCAATATAGTACGCGTCAAGAGTCACGACATGCTCCGGTCGTTCCGCAGGGAGCCCGTCGTTGCTCCCCATGGTAAATGGCCCGGCCGTAATCAACACCATCGGCGCACCATCTTTTCCTTTGGCGATCTCCGCAGCGCTTTGCTGGCCGCCTGCCCCGACCTGCGGCTCGGCCGCCGCGACCGTCCAGACTACGGAAAACATGACGGCGAACATCACGACCGTGATACCGAACGGACGCATACATACCTCCCACCGGCGCTACATCCACAGACGACTCAACTCTATGTCCGAGCAAAGTGTAGCCGTGCCGGCCGACAAACTCAACTACGCAGCAGGAAGGTCCGACGATCTTGCCCCGTAATGCTCTGTGGGAAGGCGGAGGAAGGCGAGAGTTGTGCTGAAATGGCTCGGCCGGCAAGAGGACCCTGCCGGCCGTAGGAATGATGATTGAGGGGAGAATAGGTTACCGAGTGAGCTCTGCCATACGCCGATCGTGATCTTTTACCGCTTTCACCGTCGTTAGATCAGACCGGTCCAGCAGATTGTGGAGCACCTCCTGCTTCAACTGAATCATCAAGGCTTTGTTTTGGTTGGAAGCCAGCGACGCATCCTGAAGCAGATTCAACCAGCCCGTCGTCGCAGCCTCATACCGGCTATTCGGCATGGCGGTGTGTAACTCGTGAAATACCGTAATGGCATCGGCTCGATTTTCAAACAATGCCACCAAGGCCCGCGTGTAGTAGGCCTCCTCACAGGCAGGCCCCTTATGGCAATTCCTCATCCGCGCATCCTGCGTATGGGCAATCGCCTGAAGCGGCTTTAACTCCGTGGCATCGACCGGGAAAAACGCGCTGCTCGGGAGGGTAGCGGAAGAACCGGATGGCATCGTCGTACACCCTTCGATCCCACCGGCGATCAATATCCAAAGGGCGAAGGAGAGAACCATTCGTTGTGACATCGTAAGCCTCCTAACAAGCGCTGACAGGGCGGGCGCAATGATGATGTTGATCGCTTGCCTTGCATGGATGTTCTGACTGTACCATCGAAAACCCGTTCGACCATTCCACAGAGGCTGTACCTCCTTGGTAGTGAGCCCTGCGACCGGGAAATGCTCAGCACTATCAAGCATTTAATGGCAAGTTTCTCAACAAAACGAGAGTGTGGCCTGATGGCTATGTGAAAAAAAGAGAGGAGCGGTGTCGAAGGAACACTTCGCCCCGCCTCGTCGGCGGAGCGAAGGCATTGTTCTAATGCCAGTTGGCGGCAAGAATCTGTTGCACGTCCTGGGGGCGCTGGGTAATCGCTTGATCCCAACTCAAGCCGGTCTGTTGCGTGAATCCCGCCATGGCCTGGATCAATTGACTCACCTGCGTGTTCAGTAATTGTTGACCATTGCCGGCCTGGACCGTTTCAATTTGGTTGGCTGCTCCTGCATACCAGTTGGCAATCGTCACCTGATCAGTCGAACCATACACTGCAATGCGCAAATCATTGGCACTCTGACTCAACATGAGATCCAGGGAATTGATTCCGGACGAAAAACTCAATCGATCACCAGCCCCACTGGCATCTGTAATCGTGTCCTGGCCATCTCCGCGAGCAAGTTGAAAAACGTCATTGCCCGCCCCGCCATTGAGCGCATCACTCCCCTTTCCACCAGACAGCGTATCGTTGCCGTCGCCACCCGTCAGGACGTTATTACCGGCGTTGCCGATCACAACGTTGGCCAAGGTATTGCCCGTTCCGTTGATGGCGGCTACGCCCGTGAGACTAAGATTTTCGACATTCGCTCCCAACGTCCAGGTCACCGAGCTTTGCACCGTATCGATGCCGGCGTTCAGTGCCTCGACTACCCCATCCCCCGCCCCGACCACATAGGTGTCATCCCCGGCACCACCGGTCAGCGTATTGGCCGCGCTATTACCAACAAGAATGTTATTGAGCGCGTTACCTGTACCGTTGATAGCTCCTGTTCCGATAAGGGTGAGATTCTCGACATTCGCGGCGAGCGTATACGTCACGGAACTTTGAACGGTATCAATCCCGGCATTCACAGCCTCGACCACCGTATCGCCCGCGCCAATGACATACGTGTCATTCCCCGCGCCGCCGGTCAACCGGTTGACGGCACTATTCCCGACCATCACGTTGTCCAGTCCATTTCCTGTCCCGTTGATCGCGGAGGTGCCGCTCAGCGTTAGATTTTCTACATTGGCACTCAACGTATAGGTCACGGAACTCTGAATCGTATCCAGGCCCTCACCGGCTAATTCCGTGACCTTGTCGCCGACGTTGTCCACAATGTATAGATCATCTCCCTGCGCCCCAATCAGCGTGTCCGCCCCTGACTCTCCACTGAGAATATTTGCCGCGCTGTTGCCGGTCAGAGTGTTCGCAAGACTATTGCCCGTCCCGTTGACCGCAGCAACGCCGGTTAAGATGAGATTTTCGAGATTCGTGCCCAGCGTCCAACTGCTATCAGACTTCACGGTGTCAGTCCCGGCACTCATCGCCTCTACAACGGTGTCGCCGAGGCCCACCACGTAGGTGTCGTTTCCGGCCCCGCCCGTTAGGATATTTACCGCACTATTTCCAGTTAAAATATTATTCAGTGAATTGCCGGTGCCATTGATGTCGGCGCTTCCGGTGAGGGTCAGATTTTCCAGATTCGAACCCAGCGCGTAGGTAAGGCTACTGTACACCGTATCGGCACCTTGACCGGCTGATTCGATTACTATGTCGTTGATATGGTCGACCATAAACAGATCATTTCCGGATCCACCAGTCATGCGATCTGCGCCAGTGCCTCCATCCAGCGTGTCATTGCCTGCGCCGCCTGAGAGAATGTCGTCGCCACCTAACCCCAACAGTGTATCGTTCGTCACATTTCCGTAGAAATAGTCCGTGTCTTCGGTGCCTACCAGCATGACGCCTTCCGTGTGAGCAAGCATCGCGCTGTAATCCCACGTCGTCCCATCGCTGAATTGGATGCGATCCACGCGCAGCGAATCAAAGGCGAAAAATCCGCCGAGTGTCACTTGATCGGCCGTATTGTTGATGGTCAAAAGAGCATCGGTTCCAAAATCAGACGTGGCCTGCAGGATGATATCGCCAGGCGTGATCCCATCGATAAGTTGAAGCGTATCGATATCCGCGCTGTCACCTTGCTCATCGATCGCATCCTGCCCATAACCGCGACCGAAGACGTAGGTGTCATTGCCACTAGATCCTTCCAGGAAATCGTTTCCGGCGCCTCCATCAAGGACATCATTCCCGGCGCTGGCTCGGATCTGGTCATTGCCTCCCAGCCCCCGCATAATGTCATCTCTCACCGTCCCATAGAATGATTCAGCGGCCTCGCTGCCGACAAAAACCATGCGGCTTTCGATATCCGCATACCCCCAAGCCGTGCCATCGGCGAACACGAACTGATCAACCGTTTCACTCGGCTGAGCGAAGTAGGACTTCACCGTTAACTGATCGGCCGTACCAGCAACTCTTACGACAAGGTCGTTGCGATGGTTCTCTACGACGAGTTCGGCTGGTGTGATGCCCGACAAAAACTCCACCCGGTCTAGACCGGTGTGCGCATACCATTGCCGGCCCGTCTCGACGGTATCCTGTCCATATCCACGACCGAAGACAAAGGTATTGTCGCCGGTCCCGATCAGCGTGTCGTTGCCAGCCTGTCCATCGAGTCGATGGGAGCCACACAGTTCATTGTCCAAAGCGTTTCCGAGCAGATTCACCTCCGTCGTCGGACTGAGGAAGAAATCACCCTCGATGCTCGCATTCTCAACGTTGTCTGGCGCCTGAAACGTCAGCGATTCCGTCGGACTGAAGTAGACCGTATCAGTGCCTGCATTCACGTCCTCGTTGATGACTTGGCCCAAAGACCGCAGGTGGTACGCATCATCGCCTGCACCACCGAACAGCTGGTCGTCAGGACCTGTCGATTCTAAAATGTCATTGCCCTCGCCACCACGCAAGAGGTTGGAACCTTCATTCCCATATAGTCGGTCGTTTCCAGCGCCACCATCTATCTCATCATCACCTTCATCACCCTGTAACACATCGTCGCCCAAACCACCGAGCAACACATCATTGCCACCACGCCCATACAACCAATCCCCAACTTGGCTACCTTGTATACGATCGGCAAAGCTCGTTCCTTGTAGCGTTCCACCGCTTTCTGGAGAGGATATCTGAAATCCTCGGGCAAGCAGCTCGCCATCCGTCAACACCGTCCCGTCGGCAAATTCAAACTGACGGATGGTATGGAACTCGGCAGCAGCATTCACCCCAAAGCCGGAAATTTGGATTGAATCTCCGCCATTTCCTACGCGCAGAACTAGAGAATCTCCTGGGGCCACATCCATGCTTATTGAGTCGGCAGTGATGCCTGCGCCAAAGATAAGTCGATTGCTTTCTACCGCATTATCCTGAATCGTATCGATACCGTCTCCCAGATTAAATCGGTACGTGTCGAGTCCGCCTCCCCCATTCAAAAGATCGTTTCCACCACCGCCCTGAAGATCATCCTCGCCGCCTCCACCTTGAAGCGTATCATCTCCCTCTCCTCCATCAAGCACATCTGCCCCTGCATGGCCAAAGAAGAACGGGGAATCTCCGAAGAGAAGATCATTGCCGGCGCCACCATGGAGTAGATCGTCACCAGCGTCTCCGAAAAGCTGGTCTGCTCCCTCCCCGCCAAACAGTTGGTCCTGCCCTGCGCCAGCCCACAACTGATCATCGCCATCCTCGCCATTCAACGTATCGTTCCCACCTGCAAGACTCTGAACAGTAGGATTGTTCCCATCACCGTATAGAAAATCGCCTCCGGCTCCGCCGACCAAGAGATCATCCCCTTCCCGCCCCTGCACATCGTCGATCCCATCGCCCCCATCCAGCTCGTCATTGCCGAATCCGCCGTTCAGCAAATCATCGCCGGCTTCCCCTGAAAGCAGATCATCTCCATCTTGACCAAACAACGCGTCATGACCTTCCCCGCCGAAGAGTGTATCGCTTCCGACATCTCCTTGCAGTTCGTCATCCCCTTCGTTACCGAAGAGCGTATCGTCCCCCTCCTGCCCTGTTACACGATCATTTCCAACCCCGCCCCGTAGAGAATCGTCGCCTGAGCCGCCCTGCAATTCATCATTGTCGGCCCCGCCATCGAGCACATCATTCCCGCCAAATCCGGCGAGCCGATCCATGCCGGTTCCGCCGTACAGAATGTCGTCGCCGCCACCTCCCTGTAACTCATCAGCTCCGGCGCCACCGTCAAGAATATCGACGGACCCTGGATCGCCGGAAAAATCGCCGACCAAGAGGTCATCCCCGTCACCTCCGGAGAGCATGTCCTCTCCGGCACCTCCGAACAACGAGTCGTTTCCCTCGCCCCCATCAAGCCAGTCATCGCCTGCAATCGTTTGGGTGAAATCCGACTCACCATAGAGCCGATCGTCACCGGCTCCGCCAAGGAGAATGTCATTCCCCCCGTCGCCGACAAGCAAATCGTTGCCCGCCCCTCCATCAAGATAGTCGTCGCCACCGGATAGCGAGATCACGGCGGACTGAGGCGATCGATTCCACACGAAATCGTCATCAAAAAGACTCACCCAGCCTGCTGGTCGATTCTCCCCGCGAAGGACATCATTGCCGTCTCCTCCCAACAGCACATCTGCGCCCATCTCTCCCAAAAACGTGTCGTTACCCGCCCCACCGTCGGCATAGTATGCCCCACCATCGATACGAAGACCGCTGGAATCCCAGTAGTCGGCAACACCCACAGCATAATCGTCGCCGTCCCCACCCAGGAACATGTCCCCTTCGGTCATGAAAGCGTAATCATCTCCAGAACCACCGATCAAGTAGTCATCCCCGAACCCACCTATGAACACGTCATTGCCGCCGCCGCCATCCAGCAGGTCGTCGAACGCACCAAAAACTGGCGAACTATCTCCAGCAAGCACATCATCGCCGCCATTTGCATAGATCTCTGTCGCACCTGAACCTGGACGTAAGTATTCACTTTCTCCACCACCGATGTACGTATCTCTAAAAGATCCTGCGAGAAAGCCCGCGTCGCGAGGCATCTCCGACACGTCCCGCAACTGAATTCCCATCTGGCCACTCTGAAAATTCTCGTTCACGATGAGGACGCCGTTCACAATGAGATCGGTTCCTGACATGAGATAAATGGTTTTTCCATCAAGACTCGTATAGGTATTCGGAATACCTCCAGCACGACGAATGCCACCCTGCAGTAGGCGGTCGTCAAAAATAATCCGCCCTTGCGCATCACTATCTTCAATCTGATCCGTCCCATCGCCGGAATGATAAATGTACGTGTCAAAGCCGATGCCGCCTTCAAGGAAGTCGTTTCCATCCTTGCCAGTCAGCTGATTGTTGCCGCTATTACCTATGATTCTGTTATCCAGATTGTTACCTGTCCCTGAAGTATTTCCCAAGCCAGTCAAGGTCAAATTCTCAACGTGGGTGCCAAGCGTGAAATTGGCCGAAGCACGAACCTCATCAATCCCACCATGTTCCATCTCGACGGCGGTGTCGCCTGAATTATCGACGATGTAGATGTCATCGCCGACACCACCACTCATGCGATCGGCACCTGCCCCACCATCAAGGGTGTCATTCCCTTGTTGGCCAAGCAAAATGTCATTGTCAGCTTCGCCATAGAGTTCATCATTACCATCATTGCCTTCGAGATAATCCTGACCCGCTGCGCCATGAACAAAATCGTTTCCATCACCGCCATAAACGTGGTCATTCCCTCTCCGTCCCAGATACTCCCGCCCCTCGGCATCACCGAATATGACGGCTTCGGCCGCAGTGGCCCCCCGTTGGTTGTTAAAATTGGTTGTTTCATCGACAAAGAGAGTCGGGCTACTAGGAATTCCATCGCTCAGATTAAAGCGCAACTTCTCCGCCAATAGCTCTGCTCGGTCGCTCATCGCCATTTGAGTCCAGACACCCGTACCGGTACTGGGGTCATATATGTCCAGTGAGTGGTCTTGATTATGGAGGGTCTCGTAGTCGAGGCCGGTCATCACAAATGGATTTAGTTCTCGCAGCGCATAGCGGTAGGCCAACGCTTCAGAAGTCGTGCTTTTTGCTTTTGCAAAGACTTCAGTCGAACTCAGGTCGACGAGACTGACCAGCAGCGCGTTCTTACCCCGCAATTCTTCAAGGTGTGCGTAGAACTGATTCCGAAACGTAAGCTGGCCAAAATCGTTGGTTTGCCGGCCGAAAAGAGTGGGCGTGGCATTCGGATCAAAAGCCTTGCGCAAACCATCCAATATCTCCTCCAATGAATTGCCTTCAGCAAGTCCGGAAACCCCGACGAAGCCCGAACCTGTGAGGCTGGATGATGCCGCGAATAGGCGCTCAATAGCTTCTCGACCGAGGGTGGGGGTGATCTCTTGAATTCGTTCCGCAAGTGCGAGTGAGTCGACAAACAGGGGAATACTGTGCGTCGTGCCGAAACTGCCGCTTTGTCCAAACAACCCTCCGAATCCATCGACATTGGGCTGATCTTCAATAAAGATCGTGGTCGGCGCAGCATGAATGCCTGAATTGGCCACATAGGGTTGATCGTTATGGGTCGCTAGCCCCACAAGCTGGGTAATCTTGTCAAAGCCCGGTCCTGTCCCAATCTCGCCCGGCGGGACAAACGAATTGGTGGTGTTGAAACCTAGGATGGTGGCTTGCCGAACGTCTCGATATCGCTGATCCGTGTATACGTTCCCCGTGTTCCCACTGGCAAACCAGGTGGGATCGATGGCATCAAGCTGCGTTTCAGCAACGTGCAGCATTTCTCGGATCCGCTCAACTTCCGAGAGACCAGCCGTACCGCCATTGATCCGCCCACGCCCTGCTCCATTAAACGTGTAGGTGGCCTGAATCTCACTAGCATGCAGTTCGGTAAACACTGTTGCCAGATGACCGCCTAGTGAATAGCCCGTGACGTTGAGAACGGCCCCAGATGGTAACTTCGTGGGGTCGGCCTTGAGCGCTCGGTAGTGCTTCTCCATGCTCACCAGCTGAGCCAGGGAAAATCCCGTCCCCGCAATTTCTCCGTCGGCTCCAGACAACCCATCTCGTTCCCAATCACCACCAACAGCTTGATTCTGGTATTCGGTACTGCGGAAGGAAAGCGTATACTCTCCTGTAATCGTATCGCGCATCAATGTCGCCGAGAACCCCGTGGCGTCGTTTGCATGATGGTCGATGATGTCGTATGCGCCTAAGAAGCGATCAGCCAGTGCATTCGTAAAGCGAGTCTGACCGGGAAGGTTGCCATTCGCATCTGGCACAACAAATCGGGTATCGTTGTTACCCTCAAGGAGTCTCTGCTTCACGCGGCTCAAGTCGGTGAGACTAATTTGATTAAGATAGGCCTCGGCAGCCATTTGCTGCAGGGCGAAATCGAGCCAGGTCGTTACTTTACTTAACATTAGTCAACTCCTTGAAGCTTTGCTCATAATTCTTCGGTCGAAGAACTTTTCCGACGAACCAGAAAGAGAAGTCAAAATCCTTATTTCTTCCACCACGATAGCCATAAGTTGGGCACCCCTGACCTATGAGCCACAAGATGCCAGTGACATTTCTTACCTTGCCACTACGCACATATCCACGCCGGACCCCAAGAATCTCGCGCGTCTCCAGATTCAAAACAATGAGTTCACCTCCAGCAATTCCGAGTTCCCTGTCCTGAGGCCTTGAGATACCGCGCCACGTGAAACCATAGCGACTGTTGAGAGCACTGGCGTATTCTTTAACCATTGTCTTGGGACTCTTGGAATCATGCCCTGTGTAACGCATGTATTTCGCTGAAACATCCGGAACCTCAGCATAAGATGGGTCAAGAAACTGTTTTCCCCAACTCGGTTTTTTCCATATCGCGATAGGCATCTCAACAAATTGATACCGATTAGGCTCTACAAAATGAAATTCGAAGTCATTCGTCTCACCATTTGTATGCCCGTATGGATCTTCCATTGCGTACAGATGGCTGAATTCATCATCTGAGGCCTCCAGCCGAGGCCGCATCATGTAGATCCCTTCCACATTCTCCACTGTCTTGTAGATAAACTCCCCAGCTTCGGTTTTGCAGAGATGGTCGAAATATTCCTGACTCGTCATTCCCGGTTTGTAGCCGCTGTCTTCCGGCACGGGATTCGGGATTTTGATCGAGTGCGCGAAGCGGCCTTCTTCTGTCGCCAACGGATCTGCCGGCTTGAGCTTGGACACCTCCCCACACACTTCTCCTGGCGCCAGCTTTCGGCTCTCACAACTCTGCTTGATCTTCTCAATGGCTTTTCGAAACCGCTCTCCAACCGTCTCGTCATGCCCGAATAGCCCAGCCCCACCGACACTCGCCATCGCCAACCATAACAGGCCGGCAAGAGCCAGCACGCCCAACATTCTTCTGTTTTGTTTCATAACCAACCCTCTTCCTGAAGGTTCATTGCACCATTCTCTGCACATTGACTTTCCTATCGCTCCCGCAAACTCTCTTTCATCGACTTCAGTAATGGGCTTAGCAAAAATTCGATTACCCGCCGCTGTCCGGTTTTAATCTCCACCGTGACCGCCATACCGGGGGAGAGATGGATCTGCTTCCCTTCCACCTGCATCGTGGTTCGATCCATACTCACCCGGCTCGCATAGACCAAACTACCCTTCTCTTTGTCTAACGGTACCGCATCGTCCGAGACGGTCAACACCTTTCCCGGAATCGTCCCGTACAAGGTGAACGGGAAGGTTTCAACCTTGAGTTCAATCGGCTGCCCTTCCTTCACAAAGCCAATGTCTTTATTTTCAAGTTGCGCTTCAACTTCCACCGGATGGTCCTGAGGCACAATAATCAGCAGGGGCTGCGCAGGCGTCACCACCCCACCTACCGTGTGCACGGCTAACTGCTGGACTACGCCATCAATCGGCGAGACCAGTTTCTGAAGCTCCGTTTTCTGCCCGGCCTTGCGTACGTCTTGAAGGAGCGATGCAGCCTTCGTTTCGACGGTGGAGAGCTCCGCCTGCTTGGTCTGCTGAAATTCCGACAACAACGCGTGATAATTTTGTTCCGCTTCCGCCAACGCTGCCTGATCCTGCCGCAACTTGCTCTTCTGGCCGGCCCATTCCTGGGCCTTGTCGATCCGTTGTTGTTCAAACTGGAGGTAATCCATCTTCGAGACATACTGCTGGGCCAGGAGCGTGCGATAGGCCTCGGCCCGCTCATTTTCCATCGGAACCGTGGCCTCCAGACGGCGGAGATTATCTTTCGTTGCATCCACTGCCGCTCTGCGCTGACCAATGAGATGGCGCGCGGCATCCACCCGCGCCGAGAACTCCGCCAGCTGATCCCGCAGGAATTGCTGCTGAAGTAAGACGAATTGTGGATCGGCATCGGCAGGCGGAGTGAACGTAATACGCCCGGCGATCAAGGCACGCAATCGCGCCGCCTCCACCGAAGCCGCGTGGTACTCGTTAGTAGCCCGGTCCCGGTCGGCGCCGTTTTGTGTTGCGTCCAACTCGATCAGCACGTCACCTTGTTTCACCGCCTGTCCGTCTTGCACGTGAATGACGGCGATAACGCCGGTCTCAAATGGCTGGATGGTTTTGGAATGGCCGCTGGGAATGATCTTGCCCGGAGCCACCGCCACGATATCGATCCAACTCAGTGCAGACCAGGTGACGGCAGACGTAAATACCAGCATGATGGTCCAGAGAATTGCGCGACCGATCGGCGAGGGCGGCGCGTCCTGGATCTCAAGCGCGGCCGGAAGAAATTCGAACGCCGGCCCTTGAGGAACAGCTCCCACTGATGAAGGCGACTCACTGCGCCACGCCGCGCGCCACATAGACAGATGTCGCTGAATGACATTCATCATCACGCCGCTCGTCCCTCCTGATGTTGATGAAGTCGCGTGTACATGCCATTGCGCTTCAGCAATTCGTCATGGGTGCCATGCTCGACCAATTGGCCCCGGTCAATGACGTAGATGCGGTGCGATGGACGAACCGTGCTCAAGCGATGGGCAATAACGATGACGGTACGTCCTTTGCAGATCTGCGCCATGTTGCGCTGAATGATCGCCTCGGATTCGTAATCTAACGCGCTCGTAGCCTCGTCGAAGATGAGAATGCGGGGATTGGCCACCAGAGCGCGCGCGATGGCGATGCGTTGCCGCTGCCCCCCCGAGAGGGCGCAGCCATGCTCACCGACCCTCGTATCGTACCCTTCGGGAAGTTCAAGGATGAATTCGTGAGCGCCCGCCAGCTTGGCAGCATACATGACTCGATCCATCGAAAGCCCCGGATCGGTCAGTGCGATGTTGTCCCGGACGGAACGATTGAAGAGAAAGTTCTCTTGCAGCACCACCCCGACCTGGCGTCGCAGCCAGGCAGGATCCACCTGTGCGAGATCGACACCATCGACCAGCACCCGACCACGCTCCGGCACATACAAGCGTTGCACCAACTTGGCGATCGTGCTTTTCCCCGATCCGGACCGCCCCACCACCCCGATGACCTGGCCCGGTTGTAGCGTGAGGGAAACGCGCTGGAGTACCGGCGGGCCGTCTGGCCGATATCGAAACGTGACATCGTCAAAGGCGATCTGCCCCGCGATCTTTGGCAAGGTGGTGCGGTTCGGAGAGTAAGACGGCTCCGGTTTGGTGTTCAGCACATCCCCGAGCCGCTGAAGCGAGATGCCGACCTGCTGAAATTCCTGCCAGAGATTCACGAGGCGTAAGAGAGGTCCGGTCACCTGGCCTGAGAGCATGTTGAAAGCGATCAACTCCCCGATGCTCAAAGCCCCGTCGATGACTTGGTAGGCGCCAACCCACATGACGGCAGTCGTCGTGGATTTCTGGATAAAGGTGGCCACTTGCCCGGCCACCGTGATAAGGCTGGTGGCACGGAAACTCGCCCGGACATAACCCGCCAATTGTTCATCCCAGCGACGTTGGAGCGGCGGCTCGACGGCGAGCGCCTTCACGGTTTGAATACCGCTTACCGCTTCCACCAGGAATGACTGGTTTTCTGCTCCTCGATTGAACTTTTCATGGAGCCGTGCGCGAATGGCTGGGGTAATGAGCACGGAGAGCAGGGCGTACAAGGGCAGCGAGGCCATCACCACCAATGTGAGTGTAGGGCTATAGATCCACATCACACCTACAAACACGACGGTAAACACCACGTCCAGGACTACCGTCACAGAATTGCTGGTGAGAAACTGACGAATCTGCTCCAGCTCGCGCACTCGCGCGACCGTATCCCCTACCCGGCGGGCTTCGAAGTAGGCCAGCGGCAACGTCAAAAGATGGCGGAACAGTTGCGCGCCCAATCCGACATCGATCCGATTGGTGGTGTGCGCAAACAGATAGGTGCGCAAACCGCCGAGCAGGGCATCGAACAAGGCCAGCGCCACCATACCGACAGCCATCACATGCAACGTCGTAAAGCCTTTGTGCACGAGAACCTTGTCGATGACGACTTGCGTAAAAAGCGGAGTGAGCAGAGCGAACAACTGAAGGAAAAAGGAGGCGAGCAACACTTCGCCCAGCAGCCGACGATACTTCAGCATGGCGGGAATGAACCAGGTGATGTCGAAGGGGAAATCCTGCGCCAGGAGACCGGCGCGTTTCGTACAGAGCAGCAGCCTGCCACTCCAGGTGGCGACGAATTCCTTTTTCGACTGAATCAGCGGGCGCGGCTCCAGCGGATCCTGAAGCAGCACCTTGTCGTCCTGCACTTTAGCCAAGACCACGTATCGCCCATCGGATCGTGGAGCGATGGCCGGCAACGGAATTGTCGCCAGTTCGTCCCACGTGCTCGTCACCAGGCCGGCTTTGAGCCCGATATGTTTGGCCGCACGCAGCAATTCTCGCGTTGACAGGAACTGACCTGCCTGCCCGAATTGATGCTGGATCTGACTGCCACCGACCGGCAAGTCATGAAATCGTGCGACCACCAGCAAACATAACAATCCAGTATCCGGCACAAGCGACGGCATCGGGCAAGACTCAAGATGGGACATTGGTGCATCCATGATGGAAGGACTGGGTTGACTCGTTAGGACAGTTTCGACTTTTGAGGTTGGATACTGACGAGCACTTGTTGGAGCTGTTGGTATAGACGGATTAGCGAATCGACAGGTAACGCCACACGAACAGTCCTGGTCCCCTCGAGCTGCTTCGGCAGCGTTTCGCCCTTTTGAGCACGCTGAGCGACCGCACCGAGTAACGCGGGCTCCAGAAATCCAAAATCGACATAGGCCAATCCTTGCGCGAGACCAACATGCGAGTAGTTCACCAGAGTCGGCTGGTCGACCTGACCAACCGATTTGAGACGAACGTTCACCGCCACTGACTTGTCGCCATCCTGTTTAGGATTGTTTCCGACCGCCATGCTGTTTCTCCCTTGTTCACATGTAAGGCACAGTGGATCGAGATTGTCGGACGTTGACGCAATAAGGGCGATGTTATGCGAAGGTTGTTAGGTGGACTATTCCCCGGAGGTTGGGCGCAGAGGAAAACTTTCGTAGGCCAAGAACTCTACCTAGGAAGAGAGACTGCAAACCATTGATAAAACTGGAGGGTGGAAGTGTGCGCAAGTGGGGGCATGTAGGGAAAAGACGTTGGGAAAAGATCTCCTTACACTTCCAGCAAAATACGCAGCTCGTGAAGACTTGTGGCATCGTCTGGAGCCGGATCCTGTTCAATCGAAGTCTGCAGACGACCAGTCCCGTCCGTCGCACGAACCATCAATTGATGGTGACCCGATTCCGGTGCAACTTAGTCATACGCCTAGAAGCGCCAGACAGCAGGAGCGACCGGCGAATCCAGCGTGACCGGAGTCCAATGTTCGCCGCCATCCGTGCCAATGGCCATCCATGTGGAGCAGCGCCGGAAATATGAAGCCTCGTAGCACTCTCATTATCCTCGGTGTCGACGATCTTGATGAGCAGTGAGGTTCTATCGCGATGGGCTCGGACTCTCGACGAAGGGCATTGTAGGCGGCGAGTTCGAACATGGCGCAGTCGCGTTTGATCTGCAGCAGGGATTGAAATTTGCTTTCTGGGGCGCAAGGACTTGGCCCATGAGGCTTAGGGTTTCGCTTGGTCCGCGAAGCGCCCCGATTTCGCTCTCGGTCACAATGTCGCAAGTAAGGCGCAGGCTCTCTCCCTTGCTCGGGATAAGTTCTTGTTCTCTGGACGCAACTGAAAGTCGATCTGGGATATCAGGCGGCATGCCCCAAGAACGAACGCATTCCGGATAGCAGTGATTTACATTCCCGACCCGCCTTGCGCGTCCCAGTCTTTCCCTCCCGTCCGTCGAGCTCCCTTCGCACAACATTCTCAGTGTAGAATGAAGGCGGTTCACTCAATAACGGAGGTAGGATGCGCAATATGCTCACTCGTCCATCACGAATGGCCACCCTGCTTGCCGCGACGGCGCTAGGCCTGGCCATGGCCGCCTGTGGGGGAATGGAACAGAGGGACACCCTACCGACGGTCTTATCGGTAGATCTCTCTCGTTATGCCGGAACTTGGTATGAGATAGCGAGGTTACCGATGTGGTTTCAACGGCACTGCGTGGATTCAAAGGCGATCTACACACGCCGTCCTGACGGTGCCATCGGAGTGCACAATGAATGTATCACTGATACCGGCGGGCATGATCAGGTCGAGGGTGTGGCGATAGTGGTCGATAGAACCACGAATGCCCGACTGACGGTGGTGTTTGACAATTTCTTTGCGCGACTGTTCGGGTCATCGCGCGACGGCAACTATTGGATTCTTGCACTCGACCCCGACTACCACACCGCGCTGGTCGGCACACCGGATCGCCGTTATCTCTGGATCCTGTCGCGCACGCCTCAACTCGACGAGCCTGCGTATCAGCGCCTGGTCGAGCAGGCAAAGCGATTCGGGTTTCCCGTTTCAGACCTGATTCGCACCCATCGGCCCCCGGCGTCATAGGTCAGCGAGGCCAGCTTGTCTCATTGCCGCGCCGGCAGTGCTGTCGTGATGCAGGCAGTTACCAGTCCGCTAGAGATCCTCTCCTAAGACAGAAACCATCTTCCATGAAGCCGTGATACTACCAATTTAGCTTCCGCCTGACTGGTCGAGAAAAAGACGATTTCCTAGGAAGGTCCAACCAACGCGCAATTTGGAGAAGTTGTGGTGTCCCCAACGGGATTTGAACCCGTGTTACTGCCTTGAAAGGGCAATGTCCTAGGCCAGGCTAGACGATGGGGACGAAGAGAAATCCGTATCGGCGGGTTGATTCATACCATACTTGATTGAGAGGTGTCACTAGTCTGCAGCAAGATCCCAATGGACCTCATCCAGAAGGATACTGTTCGTAAATCGAGTGGTCGGCCGATTGACGCCCTGCCCTCAAGCACAGTACTCTGCGCCTATGGACCACCTTCGCGATAATCCGCCGGGCGAACATCTTGCTTCTGAGGCATCCTCCCGAGCGGTGATCCCGCATGCCGGCAGCCTGCTTTCATCGGACGATCTCTACCTTTTCAACGAGGGCACGCACTTTCATCTGTACGACAAACTAGGCGCGCACCCCACGACCTTCCAGGGGATCGAGGGCACCTATTTTTCGGTGTGGGCGCCGGAGGCGGAACAGGTCTCGGTCTTCGGCACGTTCAACCATTGGGATCCGACCCGCCACCCGCTTCGTCCTTGTCAGTCGTCCGGCATTTGGGAAGGATTCGTCGCCGGAGTGGGAATCGGCGCCCTGTATAAGTTTCACATTCGATCACGGTATCACGGGGCCGTGCTCATCAAGACCGATCCGTTTGCGCGGCTGAATGAAATTCCACCGAAATCCGCTTCTGTGGTCTGGGATCTGAATTACATCTGGCAGGACCAGAACTGGATGCAGACCCGAGCGAAGCACAATGCGCTCCAGGCCCCGATCAGTATTTACGAAGTGCATCTCGGCTCGTGGATGCGGGTCTCCGGCGAGGGTAACCGCTCCCTCAGTTATCGCGAGGCCGCGCCGAAACTGATCGACTATGTGCAGCGCCTGGGCTTCACGCACGTGGAGTTTCTCCCCCTGATGGACCATCCGTTCTTCGGCTCGTGGGGCTATCAAACCACCGGCTATTTCGCCCCCTCCGGCAACTATGGCACACCACAGGATCTCATGTACCTCATTGACCAGCTGCACCAGCACGACATTGGCGTGATTCTGGATTGGGTCCCATCGCATTTTCCGACCGATGAACACGGGCTCAGCCGATTCGACGGCAGCCACCTGTTCGAGCATGCGGATCCTCGGCAAGGGCTCCATCCCGATTGGGGCACCGCGGTGTTCAACTACGCCCGCAACGAAGTGCGCAGCTTTTTGATCAGCAGCGCGCTTTTTTGGCTGGAGCAATACCATGCCGACGGACTACGGGTGGATGCCGTCGCCTCGATGTTGTATCTGGACTACTCGCGCAAAGACGGGGAGTGGATTCCCAACAAACATGGTGGCCGGGAGAACCTGGAAGCCATTACCTTCCTACGCCAGCTCAACGAAGAGATCTATCGCCGGCACCCGGACGTGCAGACCTATGCAGAGGAATCCACCTCCTGGCCATCCGTCTCGCGTCCGACCTATGCCGGCGGGTTGGGCTTCGGCATGAAGTGGGATATGGGCTGGATGCATGACACGCTGCAATACATGGCGCTGGATCCGGTATATCGCAAACACCACCACCGCAATCTCACGTTCCGCATGCTCTATGCGTTCCAGGAGAATTTTTTACTCCCGCTCTCCCACGACGAAGTCGTGCACGGCAAGGGCTCACTTTTAGTGAAGATGCCCGGCGACGATTGGCAGAAGTTCGCCAACCTCCGCGCTCTGTTCGGTTATATGTATGCGCAGGCGGCCAAGAAACTGATTTTCATGGGAGGTGAAATAGGGCAGTGGCGCGAATGGGCCCATGACGACAGCATCGATTGGAATCTCCTTCAATACCCGCCCCATCAAGGACTGCAACGGTGGGTCGCCGATCTCAATCGCCTCTATCGCACTGAACCGGCCCTGCATGAGTTCGATTTCGACCCTAGGGGATTCGAGTGGATCGACTGCCAAGATGTGGATGCCGGCATCATCAGCCTCCTGCGCCACGGCCGGTCCTCTCAGCAAAGTATCGCCGTGGTCTGCAATTTTACCCCGGTGCCTCGCCAGCAGTATCGTGTCGGCGTCCCGCAGGGCGGCTATTGGAGAGAATTGCTGAACAGCGATGCGTCCATATATGGCGGCGGCGGGCTGGGAAATCTCGGCGGCCTATCGGCCGAGCCGGTGCCTGCGCACAACCGATCGCATTCGCTTGCCATGACTCTGCCTCCCCTGGCTGTGCTGTTTTTCAAGTCTGCGCCGTAGAGTCGTTCGCCGGCTCGCCTTTCCAGGCTCAGCTAAGGTAGGATCACGACATCGATCCGGTTCATGAGGGAGGCGATGATGACGATTCGATCACGCACAACTTCGGTATGGCAAAGACTGATCATGCTCACTGCGTGCCTCACCCTCGCGCACTGCTCCCACGACATCCATGAGAAACGCGCCGACACCATCAAGGATCATGTCGAAGCGTTTTACGATCATCTGACACACGATCGGGTGGCCGCAGCCGTCCGTGAGAATGAGGCTATCGAGCACCTGTCGTCTCAATTAGGGGAGACCATCAGTCGACGGGTCAACCGTCCCGGTACCAACCAGGTCGATCGTGAATGGACAGATCTCCGCACCGCTAATGAAACGGCCGCACAAAACTGGCTGGCCTTGGGACAGTATCTGTCGATCAAAAAACAATACGCTCAATCCCGGGCAACCTACCAGCGCGTCATTGATACCTACACCGGCGCAACGGAACGGACCTACCGAGATCAAGCGACACGAGCCATTCGCGACTTGGACATCCTGAGCCCTCCCCCTGTCTCATCGCACTAGCAATGGAACGCAGACTGTTTCCCACCATGTCGAGTCTTGAGCATCGACTTACGCTCACATTGTTGAGCGCCTGCCTCATGGGAACTGGATGCGTCCACAAGATTCACATTACCCCTGTCTCATCTGAGACGGCCTCCGCGCCTTTCCCCGCCAGCGTGCAGCTCGAAGTTCCGTTCCTCGCCATAGAAGGGGCAGACCACATGCCGGGCATTTCACTCCTCGAATGGCCGGCGAAAGACCTTCGGCAAGCCATCATTCAATACTTCACTCAACGGCAAACGTTTACGACGCTCGGACCAGACCCGGCTGACCTGAAACTCGTCGTGAAGGCTTGGCTTACTCTTCGAGCGCCAGACCGCTATCTCTATCGAGTGCACTTGGAGTCCGACTTGTCATTTTCCGGGCAAGCGCCTCTCAAGACCTATGCTGCCGAAGGCGAAGCTCTGGGGTCTTCAGTCAGATGGATTACCGCCTCGGACCAAGAACCGATCGCAGAAGCCACAGCTCAGGCACTTCAGCAATTGGCCAATCAGATCGAGCAAGATCGAGATCTCATCATCAAAGACAACCGCCGTTAGCCCCTGTCCGGATACTCCGTCCCGCAGCCCTGTCCGACCGCGACATCACCTCAACCCACGACCACTATGGCAACAGGCGACACAGATACGGCGTATACGTTCAGATACGACTACGTATCTTTTCAGATACAGACCTCCCACACATAATTCTGGGTTTCGCTCGATCCTGCCCGCAAGACCTTCAAATGTCTCATTCGACAACGTATTGTTTCTGGCAACGACAAAATCCGTCCGTGAGGCCGACCTTCAATGCTGGCATTAAGTTTGCGTGATCCCTCTTACATCCTGAATCTGATCGCAGCTGTCTTGAGCTCTCCTGATCAAAGGGAAGCGGATCACACGAAGAGGTCCCACGGCCCGTGCCTGTCGTGGAGAAAGTGCCGGTGTGTCCAAACGTGTGATTCTGTGTTTCGATGGTGAGTGGGATCGGCCTCCGGACCCTGGCGTATGGGGCTCCTCATCGACAGCTCCCTTCACCCCAACCCCTTCTGCTGCCGGATTGGAACCGCCTCCGGCGACGAATGTCTTACAGCTCTATCAATCGATTCTTCCCCGGGCAGGCGATGGACGCGTGCAGCAAAAATGGTATGACTCCGGAACCGAAATGCTCTGGTTTCATCGATTCCGCGATGGTTCGTTTGGATACGGCCTGGATCGGACAATTCTCCAGGCCTACGCGTACCTTGCAGCCACGTATGAGCCTGGTGATGAGTTGTACATTTATGGATTCAGCCGCGGCGCCTATACCGCTCGCTCTTTTGTAGGACTACTCGCAACCGCGGGCCTCCCGTCTTCCACTCTGCTCCGCGGGGACCATCTCAGACTCATCCGTGAGGGCGCCAGCACACGCGCGCCGGCGAGCGTTTCGCCTGCGCACCTCAATGAAGGCTTGACCCGAATGGTGCTCGATCCCGCCAATCATCTCATCGACGATGCCTATCGGCTCTATCGCACGCTGCAGAGCGATCCCCATGCCTCGAAGCTTGCCGCCAGTCGGCGACGAGGATCTCAGGACATCGCCGTCACACTGCTCGGGCTCTGGGATACTGTGGGCCCGCTGGGCATTCCAACCAACGCGCTCAGGTGGCTGAACGAACACCGTTACAACTTTCGCGACACCGAGTTGAGTCCCATCGTGCAAGAGGCCTATCACGCCCTCGCCATTGATGAACACCGCGCAGATCATAATGCGACGCTCTGGACCTCTCCTGCCAAAGCCAGTCAAACCATTGAGCAACGATGGTTTGCAGGAGCGCACGGGGACCTTGGCGGAACCTATTCTGACCGAGACCTGGCAGACGTTTCATTTTCGTGGATATTGCGCCACTCGATAGAAAGAGGGTTGGCCATCGACCCAGCCAGAGTACCCGAGAAACCGAATGCACTGGGCTCAATGCACGACTCGTTCAGCGAATGTTTTTCTGGATTCCGAAAGTGGATTCATTCACGCTTTTATAGGCCGGTCATGCAAACCGGAACGAATACCGAAACTCTAGACGAATCACTACGAATTCGATTGTTGAGCAACCCGGAGTACCGACCGAAAAACGAAGGCCTTAAAAGTGCGATGACTTTCCGATGATTTTTTGAGGATGAGCGGATCCACAGCATGACATTGGCTGAAAATGAACTCCGCACGGGCTGCTCTGCGTCGTGAGAAATTTAGTCTTACACAGAAGCCCCCACAAAAGGAACGCTCCCACAAGATAGTGGGAAATGATGATCCTGCCAATCGCGCCACCCCATGGCGGATTAAAGAATACAACTGGAGGTGAACATAGAAGAATGCACGTCGCCATGCCCATAAACACTTTCACTGATGGCTGGAGTGGGAGCTTTCCTCCAATATAAAGTGAAAATGGCACCAAGAGAAACAAGTAGTAATGGGTCCATGAAACGGGACTAATGATCAGGGCAAGACACAACAGTATGGAGAGATCCAGGTAAAAACTGCTTCTTGAATCTGCTGACTCACTTCGCCGCAGCATCAGTCCTGACACTAATATTAGCAATCCAACTAACACGGTGCGCACGTAACGCAACTGCGATTCAACATGGACAGGTGTCCAACTATAGAGTGAGGCATCGGCTTGCAGCCTGAGTAAGAATCCGTCAATTGATTGAACATTAAATGCAGCCAATGACTTGGTCGAAAAGGGCAGCACAGATTCCCGATACCATGTGATATGGCTTTCCCAACCTGCCCACAGGACAGACGCTCCAAGAATAGCGAAAAGCGCAATCCCCATCCCGGCAACCATTCGCAATCGACCTTTGAACAGGAAATAGACACCCAGAAGGCCTAACGGCAGTTTAATGACTGCTGCACAGGTCACCAAGACACCTACCCATATTTCCTGACCGCGCTCAAAACAAACACACGCCAACACGACCAGCAGCAGCGCTACGTGAGTAAGATTGCCCTCCCGAAAGCTATAAACTAGTGGACCATTGATAACGAACAATGTAGCTAGGGTCCATCGTCTCCAGCCCGTGGCTACCGTGAGAACAATAAGGCCATAGAGGCTGGCTCCGATGCAAACCAGGGAAAATATTGCAAACAGTACCTGTGCTTCCTGCAACTTCAGCAGCGAGAGGGGGGCAAAAGCGAAAGCAATGGCAGGGATATTTACAAAACCGCACACAGCCGCCTCCTCACAACCAGAAGGACGACCGTAGAGCTTGGACGCATCCTGCATAATTGCAAGCCCGGCAGGATAGTACGCTTGAGTAAAATCACTAAACAGCTCAGGGGGATCTGAGACAGCCCACATGAGCACTACCAGACCTAACAAGATGACGGGGTAGAGACTAGATAAGACCGTCTGTCGTACACGCCCTTGCGCAACCAATACGAGACAGCTACAAGCAATGCCCACGCCACAAAAAAACGCGATGTACGCAGTCATGCTTCCTCTAATCTATCCGTTTGAGGCCCGAGTTCCACTGGTTGATGTCGTTACAGTAGGGGCTGTCAAGACATGATCCCTATCAAACAATCGTACGACGCGATGAACAACCCGAGGAGAATCCACACGCTCATCACAAGCGCGTTCCATTCGCCACAAATTCACGAATGTATGGGCAAAGAGCGCAATCACTGTGGCTTTGAGGATTTGAGAGGCAAACTCCAAATGGAGACTAATTTCCCAATCTGAGATCGGCTCAAAATACCCGTTGGTAAAGATGATACTCGGCACAAAAGCTCCAAGAGCGGAAATACTCCGCCCCAGATGACTGGCCCCCTTTGAGAAAGCGACTGCCACAAGTGGCATCACCAAAATTGCGGCGCCATAGGGGTGGCTGTGGTAGTTGATCATGATAGTGGCCAGAAACACCAGAAGCATTCTGGCGGGAAAGTCATCCGCAAATGCATTCCAGCTTCCGCGGCAAATCCAGAGCACACAAACCGTTGTGGCGATCCCCAGTATCACTGTCAGAATAATTCCGCTACGCCAATAGATGGATGGGTAAAAGTCCAATACCACCGATCGCCAATTCACCATAACGATCGGTGAATCCCCTCGGAACTGCACCATATCAGTGAACGCCTGAGGATAAGACTGAAGAGAGGACACTCCCCCTGCTACCAGGGATCCACCAAAGATCACTGAACCGGTCATCGCGACACCCAGGACTGCCTTCCACCGGCATTTCCAGAGTAGCAGTGGTCCGATGAGTACCCCATAGTGGGGTTTCAACAACACACACCCAAGCCATAGCCCCGCACGAAAATCTCTGCCGGCACAAAGGGCCAGGTAACACTCGGTAATAGCCCAAGCGAGAATAATTTGAATTTGTCCCACATGTAAATTGAGAATCACAGGATAGGAGCCAAGAAAAAGCAGGGCGACAGTGGGCTTGTCGGCTCCTGGACAGTGCGACGCCACTCGCCAACCAATCCATAAAGCAAGGAGTGCATTGGCTGTTCCCCACAGGACTAAACTCATCGGAGGAGATATCCAGGAAAAAGGCTGCATCAACCATGCAAATATCGGAGGGTAGGGCACGTGCGAGGCCCAGTTTCCTGGAGCTTTTGGATTGTAACTGGGGTCATGCGCGTAGAGATCCAGCAAATGCCTGTAGACAACGTTTGTCATAGACTTATCGTAAATCTGTACAGGAGCATCACCACCCATGACTGTTGCTTGAGCAAGGTACAGGCCATAATCCATGCCCAAGCTAATAAACAGTCCTGTTGCAGCATAGACCCGCCATATGAAGAAAGCTGCACTGAGAACCAAACTTAAGGCTAACAAGCGGCCAATCCACAGCCAAACGGTCGTTTGGGTTGAGCCATATATTGAGCATGTGGCGAGCGGCGTCGAGCGAAGCACTTGATACTGATGACGTTGAATGTTCACATCTCCTGTCATTCTTAGTCCCTCTCATACTGAGCGCGGTGAGTGACGCCGTGGGAACCCACACTGTATAAAGTGTAGCACCGATTAGAGTTTCGCTCAGTCCGAGCCAGCAGGCCACGTTGGCCAAGCCAAGTCATGAGTTTCGCGTCCCTGAACCTGGCTGAGCAACTTAGGAAGGTATGTCCCTCCTCCCTAAGAGTTACCTTCTTCGCAGACTATTCAATCCCACATCAAGAAGCTATCTTGACCTATAGGCGTACGTGCTACGCGACTTTGCAATAGATAGGAAGGTCCATGACACGTCCATCGCAATCAAAATTTGTCGTTCACTGCGTCCTGTCGGATCTTGCTATGGGTTGCGCCGAGCAGGGACGGATTTTCGATGTCGGGCCAGGCGGCACACTGCGCACAACTTTTCATAAACTCATTGATGGAGATTACCTCGCTCTCAAGCTCCAAGTCCGTGACGAATGCAGTCCGGTTGCGGTGAATTTGGCAAGAGTGATGTGGATACAGGGAGAACGGTTCGGCGTGGAACTCCTCATGATGGACACCGATGAGCGGCTTCGCCTGAATCGCTTTCTTGAAGAGAACTTACCTTTAGAATTGGAGTTTCAGGACTCGCATGCGGAACTCACGATTAGGGCCGCGGAATAACCGAGGAAGCGGGAAAACGAGGGACTTGTCTTAGGAACGTAGTCATCATGTCACAGGCCTTTACGCTGCGTGTATACAGACGTGTCAAAACCCGGTGCACTGTCGAATATTCCATCAACGGCCTGAATGGAACGGGTATCGTGCACGATGTCTCCCTCACAGGCTATCGAGTCGTCGGAGACCAATATGTCGCACGAGGCGATAGGCTTTCTCTGCGTATCTACCTTCCGCTCTCCTCAATCCCTGTCGAAATTGAATCGGCACAAGTCCAATGGGTCAAAGGCCGTGAATTCGGCCTACGCCCAATCACACATAGCCATTCGGCCCAAGCAACGGTCACCTCCTTCATTTTCGAGACTGCCGAATCGGAATGCTCTATTCAACAGAAAGAGGGTCTGGACGCTGCTCGCAAGGATGAATCCAGAGGTTTTGCAGAAGGTCGTGTACGACGGAGAACCCGCGTACCACCAAAGAGGTAATCCATTCAGGCCTGTCGGAGAAGCTCCTCAGGCTCTACGCTTACACATAGGCACTGAACAATGGAGGAACCCACGATGAGCTGTTACCGCTGTAACGGATGCATGGTTGAAGATTTCTTGTTGGATATGGAGGACTCGTCAGGCCCCATGTGGCTCAAGGCCTGGCGCTGTATGAACTGCGGGAATGTGGCCGACAGTGTGTTACAGCGCAACCGCCAGATACAGGTCGCCTGCGCGATATCCGATGCCCTCAGTAACAGAGAGACCGCCCCCCCGGGCATACAAACCACGGCCAAGCTGGCCGCCTAAGACGCAAAGACCAGGGTGCTATAAGAGTGACAGCGGAGCGCATCCTGGTCCTGTCCCTTTCGGAGTGAACTGTAAAGCCATGACCACCAGCCATCTTCAGAACTCAGCCTTGACCAGACTCCTGGAACAAACAGTATGTCCATTGATGTAGAGCTGGCCCTCGTATTGGGGCTGTTCATAATCGGCGCCGTAGTACTTGCTATCGATAACCTGGTGTATGCGTTGTCCAGGCGTCTAAACCGGTGGCTGCGCAACCGGAAATCACTCAGCCCTACCCCACCTCCTCTCAGGTCGACCCAGAAAAAAAGGCTGTAATGGAATGTCGGCGCAATCCGAAATCGCATGTGCGATGGCCAACTCTCCGCCCGCTGTTCGACTCCATCTCCAGACAAACCATCTGGCCGGCATTCTTCAAGCTCTTCTCTTTTTGATCTTGAAACGATTGGCGGCAAGTCGTCCAGGCAATCATCAACAACAGGGGTACCTGCAATGACCTACGGTCTCAAAGCGGTTGCACGCGACGCCGCAATTGCATACAGCTTCACATTCGTGGCCGGACTGGGTATGGCTGTCGCCGGAATGAACCTGCAGAGCAGCCCGTCAACTGTCTATATGGCCAATCTACTATCCGGGGCACTCGGCTTCACAGTGGCAGGCATTCGCACTTTGCACAATCGAATAGAACACCTGGCATGGGTGGCGGCAACATTCTGGACCTTCAATCTGGCCAACATCGCCCTCGGAGTCCAAACCAGCACATCGTGGGTTCACAGTGGCCTCACCGTCATCCTCATGGCCGCCCTCGGTGGAACCCTCGCCATGATTCTCACGCTTGCGTCATCGTCCCATCGTCGAACGTGACGCTTTACACAAGGGAGCTTCCCCGAACAGGAAATCGGAGAAAATCAGACGAGACGATGACGTGATGAAGAAAGAGGAGGCTTCAAAAGATTGAAAAGATTCGATCCTACGAACTCTTTTCAGGCGCGGACGCCACCGGCAATGGCTGAACCGGCGGCTGTCTCTCAGGCGTCCACCCGCCACCCAGCGCCTTATACAATTGCACGACAGACACCAGGTGCAGTCGGTGAGTTCCCATGAGCGCCAACTCGGCCTCAAAGAGATTGCGCTGCGCAATCAATACATCCAAATAATTTGCCAGCCCACCCTTATAACGAAGGTTGGCCAGGCTGAGCGCTGACCGCAAGGCCTCGACCTGCTGCAACTGCGCGGCTCGTTGCTCACGAACCGTCCGGACCGCCACCAGAGAGTCCTCAACTTCCTTAAATGCAACCAACACCGACTGCTCGTACTGCGCCACGGCCTGTCGGGCCTGCGCCTCCGCGGCCTTCTGTTGAAACCCCAGGATCTGCGCATTCAATAAAGGCCCGGCCAGGCCTGGCCCGGCCACCCCGAATGCCGTCTCATTCGCCACAAGTCGAGACAGATGAGGACTCGCCACACCCAAGATTCCGGTGATGCTGAGCTTTGGGAACCGATCTGCTTTGGCCATCCCGATACGAGCGGTGGCCGCGGCAAGATCCTGTTCAGCCTGCAGGATGTCCGGACGCCGCTGAAGCAATTCAGAAGGAAGGCCGGGAGGAACATCAGGTGGCATCACCTGTTCCGTCAGCGAATGCCCACGGATAATCCGGCTCGGGTTCCGCCCCAACAGGACACTGAGTTGATTTTCCTTCTGCACTTTTTGTCGTTCAAACTCCGCCGCTTTGGCTGCAGCATTAGCCCGTTCAGCCTCGAACTGATCGGCATCGAGCTTGGAAATCATGCCCTGCCGCAATCGAGCTTGGGCGATTCTGACGGACTCCTCCCAGGATTTGAGCGTTCTCCGCGCAATGTCCAGTTGCATGTCAAACTGCAGCAGGTCGAAGTAGGCCTCAGCCACACCACTGACGAGTTGCAAAACAATGGCGCGCCGATTTTCCTCTCGTGCGAGAAGATCCCCTCGCGCCGCCTCGTTCGATCGGCGGATACGTCCCCAAATGTCGATCTCCCAGGACAAATTTCCCTGCAAATAATAGTTAAACGGGTTAGGAAATCCAGGAAACAGAAAGTTGGTTTTGCGGCCAAAGAGCGGCGCATTCGCCGTCACATTCATCTGCGGAGCGAAGTCAGTTTTTGCGATGAACAGGCGAGCTTGAAATTCTTCTACCGCCGCTGCTGCGCGCTTGAGGTCTTTGTTTTCCTCCAACGCCGTGCGGATGAGCTTTTGCAGTTCCTGATCTTTCAGCAACTCCCACCAGGGCGTATTCGCAATCGACACGACATCACCGCCCGGCTCCGCCATACGGAACGCATCCGGAGCCGTGGCATCGGGCCTGGTAAAATCAGGACCGACTGCACAGGCCGTCAAGAGAGTCGATGCAAGCACCAGCGCCAGTCTATACATGCTGATAATTACCCTTCTTTTCACATTCATCCGGCACCTCCTGGGCAGGAGGCGGAATCTGATTGTTCTGACTGCCCCTCAGGGAACGGATCAGAACGAAAAACAACGGCACGAAAAAGATTGCCAGAAATGTGGCGGCCAGCATCCCGCCGAAGACTCCCGTCCCGATGGAATTTCTGCTCGCGGCGCCGGCCCCCGTGGCAATCACCAGCGGGACCACACCCAGAATGAAGGCCATCGATGTCATGACGATCGGACGAAACCGAAGTTTAGCCGCCTCGATCGTCGCTTCAAGCAAGGGGTGGCCTTCCTCGTACCGTTTGTTCGCAAACTCCACGATGAGAATCGCATTCTTCGCCGAGAGCCCGATCAACGTCACCAATCCGATTTGGAAATAGATATCATTGGTCATGCCCTTAAGCCAGACAGCGCTGAGAGCGCCGAACAACCCGATCGGCACCGCCAGAATCACCGCAAACGGAACCACCCAGCTTTCATATTGCGCAGCCAATACCAGGAACACCATCAGCAATCCAAAGCCGAACGCATACAGGGACTGATTTCCCACCATACGCTCCTGATAGGAAATCCCGCTCCAGTCAATCCCATACCCCTGCGGCACCAGCACCTCTTTTCCCAACCGATCGAGAGCATCCAGCACCTGCCCGGAACTGACCCCCGGAGCCGCCGCGCCAAGCACGAGTGCCGTGTTGTAGCCGTTGAAATGGGTCACAGGATCCGGACCGCTGCTGAACTCCGTGTTCACCACCGTGTCCAATGGAATCATGGTGGGACCCTGCGCTCCGACTGCCCGCACATAAATCTTGGAGATGTCGTCGGGAGTCGAGCGATACTGCGCCTCGGCCTCAGTCTGCACGCGGAACACACGACCGAACTTGACGAAGTCGTTGATGTAAAGGTTGCCAAAATAGGCCTGCAGCGTATCGAAGACCTCTGAAATAGGCACTCCCAACGCCTTGGCGCGCTCACGGTTCACCTTGGCAAAAATTCTCGGAGCGCTAACGCGGAAACTGGTTCCGATGGCGCCAATCGCCGGATTCTGCCGCGCCTTGGCGACAAACCCCTGCGCCACCGCCGAGAATTTATTGAAGTCGCCGCCGCTCGGATCCTGAAGTTGCACGGAAAATCCGCCCGTGGCGCCGAGGCCGCGAATCGATGGAGCGTTGAAAGCCAAGATTAGGGCTTCCGGAATCTTAGCAAATTCTCCATAGGCCGCCCCGATCAGCGCTTTCACATGGTGCTGCGGAGCCGTGCGCTCATCCCAATGTCTGAGCGGAACAAACATGGTCGCGGCATTGGGGCCTCGCGTGCTGAACACGAAGTTCTGCCCCGAAAGGGCATCTGTCGAATGAATCACCGGACTGGCCAGGAAATAGTTTTCGATCTTGCTCAACACCGCATCCGTCCGCTGCTTCGACGCACCGTCCGGGAGTTGCACGATCGTGATGAAATAGCCCTGGTCTTCCTCCGGCAGAAAACTGTTGGGGATGATCCTGAACAGCAGAAACACGCCGACCAGGAGCAAGCCGAATACCGCGACCGATAGCACACGACGCGTCAGCGCCAGCCCGACCGTCGAGATGTAGCGCCCCTGCATCCATGAAAACGTCCTGTTGAACAGACCGAACAACCCGTGGTGTCGTTCTTCACCCGGCTTGAGCACAAGGGCGCAGAGGGCGGGACTGAGCGTGAGCGCCACGAAGCCGGAAATAATCACCGCAATGGAAATAGTGATGGCGAATTGCTTGTACAACTCGCCGGTAATACCACCGAGAAACCCGACAGGCACGAACACCGCGCACAATACCAACACAATGGCGATGACCGGCCCTGTCACTTCTTCCATCGCCCGCTTGGCAGCGTTCTTGGCCGAAAGCTTGCCCTGGGTCATGTGCCGTTCGCAATTTTCCACGACAACGATGGCATCGTCCACCACGATGCCGATCGCCAGCACCATCCCGAACAGGGTCAAGGTGTTGATCGAAAAACCCAGCGCTTGCATCCCGGCGAACGTGCCGATGAGAGACACCGGCACCGCCACGCCTGGAATCAATGTCGCGCGCCAGCTCTGCAGAAAGAGGTACACCACCAGAATGACCAGCACCATCGCTTCCGCCAGCGTCTTCACGACCTCTTTAATGGACACATCGATGAACCGCGTGGTGTCATAGGGAATGTCGTACGACACCCCGGTGGGGAACCCTTTGGAGACCTCTGCCAATTCAGTGCGAAGCCGCTTCACCGTTTCAAGCGCGTTCGCCCCCGGCGAGAGGAACGTCAGCAAAAACACGTTCGGCTTGCCGTTCCAACGCCCTTCCAGCGTATAGGATTGCGCCCCCAGCTCGACCCGAGCCACGTCCTTTAACCGGACCATGGATCCGTTCGGCATAGCGCGAACGATCATCTCCTCGAAATCCTTTACCTCCGTCAAGCGGCCTTGCGTGATGACGGGAATCGTCAACTCGGTGCCCTTCAGCGCCGGTTCACGGCCGATCGTCCCGGCAGGAAAGTCCCGATTCTGCTCGCGAACGACATTCGCAATGTCCGTCGGCGTGATACTGAGCTGGGCCATGCGGATCGGATCTAGGATCAGCCGCATCGAGTAATTCTGGGAACCGAATACGACCGCATTACCCACGCCGCGGAGACGCTTCAAGTTATCGAGAACGCGAAGAATCGCATAGTTAGACAGATACACCGTGTCATGCGTCGGATCGGTGGAACTCAAAGCGACAACGGCCAGCAGGTCCGGCGACACCTTGTTGATACTGATCCCTTGCCGCACCACTTCGGGTGGTAACTGCGGCTCCGCGAGTTTCACCCGATTCTGCGTTTGCACCTGCGCGATGTCGACATCGGTGCCGATCTCGAAGGTCAACTTGATCGACATGTGCCCGTCGTTGGTATTGGTGGAATCGTAGTAGAGCAGATTGTCGATGCCGGGTAGTTGTACCTCGATGGGGCGCGCCACCGAATCAGCCAGGATCTCCGCATTGGCGCCGGGATAGTCGGCTTCGATCTGAACGACGGGAGGGGTGATTTCAGGAAATTGGGCGACGGGCAACGCCTGCAATGCGACTAGCCCGAGCACCACAATGACGATCGACAGGACCGATGCGAAAATCGGACGATCGATAAAAAAGTGCGAGATCACGAGACATGCTCCGGCTGCGTCGGGGCGGCAGTCGGAACGGTCGCCGCGCCGGCGGGCGGAACCGGCACGGGCTTCACCGGCGCTCCAGGGGCGATTTTATGCAAACCTTCCACGATCACGCGGTCGCCGACCTGCAACCCTTGCTCCACGATCCATTGGCTGCCTTGCCAGTTCGCCGCCTGCACTTCCCGCATTTCAACCTTGTCGTCAGCCCCGACGACAAACACGATGGATCCCCTTGCGCCTTGTTGAACGGCGCGCTGCGGCACCAGAATCGCGCCGGTCTTGAGCGTGCCCTTAAATCGGACCCGCACGAACTGTCCCGGCAACAGCACCCGGTCATGATTGGGGAAGACGACCCGGACCTGCCGCGATCCCGTATCGGCCTTGAGCCCGACATCAAGCAGGTCGAGCACTCCCTCCTGCCCATAGGTCGTCCCATCCGCAAAGGTCAACACGCCGCGCAGCTGATAGACCCCGGGATGCTGAATGCGTTTGGCGCTCATATCGCGCTGTCGCTTTAGAAGAAAACTTTCCGGCGCGCTCACGATCACATACATGGGATCGACTTGCTGGATAATGGTCAGCAGATCGGTCTGAGCCGATACCAACCGGCCTTCATACGCACGCGTCCGCTCGATCATGCCGCTAATAGGGGCCACAATCAGCGTGTTGTCCAGATCAAACTTGGCTTTGACCAATTCAGCCTTGGCGCCTTCAAGCGCAGCCTTCGCCGCCAGCTCCTCGGCCACCGCATCATCCACATCCTTGGTACTGACCGCCTGTTCGGCCAATAGCGGCTTCACGCGGGCTAAATTCTGCCTGGCCTGGACCAGCCGCGCCTCCGACTGAGCCACTTTCGCCTTGGCGCTCAACATCGCGGCATGAAAGGGCACCGGATCGATTTGATAGAGGCGATCCCCTTTTTTAACCTCGCGGCCCTCTTTAAAAAACCACGCCTTGAGAATGCCTGTCACCTGTGACCGAATTTCCACCGGGCGGGACGATTCCGACTGTCCAATAAACTCGGGCTCATCCGGCACATCCTGCGCAGCCGCCACTACAATGCCCACCTCCGGAATCGGAGGGGCAGGCGAAGAGCCCGCTTCTTGCTTACAGCCCGGCAGCAGAACCAGCGCGAGACACCCCCACATCATCGGGGCTACCGAAAACGATCGTGATCGGCTGGGCATGCGTACTCCCTGATAAAAAATCTGACTACCTACTTCGCTGTCTGTCGGATGCAGCTTATCTTACTGGTTGGCTTCCACGTAAGCAACGGCGGCGCTTCCGCCACGGCAAGGCGGTCAACGAATAGCGTTCATATTGAATGGACGGAATGGTGGAAGGTGGAACAAGGCCGGTGACAAAATCGGCCCGACAATCGCCAGAACGATCCCGCGAGAACACCCGCCGTTCCTTCGACATTGAAGATACTTGGGAGGCAGCACCTACTCCAATGGGGAAGAGCTTACGGTCTCACCACCACCCAGAACGAGGCTTGCGGAACACCAGAACGGCCGTGAGAATACGCATCACAAATCACAATGTCCTTGAAAGATGCGCATCCCCAGCGGCCGCTCCAGCAACATGTCGGTCAGCAGATCCGCATCCGCTGCCAGAAGCGCGAGCCCATTCCTACGATTTTCGCGTATAGGTGATCTCCATCATCTTCATTTCCTTGCCATGACCATGATCCCCGTACATCTCAAAGGTCTGTGAATTCTGGTCGACGATTTTCCAGACCGCCCGGTGGTGCATCTGCCCTCCGCCCGGTTCCGGATGCGATCCCTTGAGGGTCACGGTTTTGCCGTCGGCACTGGCCGTGCCTTGCATGGTGAAAATTCCGGTTCCCATGGTATCCATCCAGGCGGTGACATATTTCTTGCTGATGTTATCGTAGGCGTCGATGCCGATGCCGGAGAAGGGTTGTCCCATCATGTTGCCATTGAATTCCTGATAGAGAAAACGTCCGTCCAACAACATCTTCATCTCAGCGGTGCCGGCCGATTCGGACGGCGGCTTCCCCGGCTCCATCCATTCTTTGGTCTGAGTCGTCCAGCTACCGACAAGACTGGCAAACAACTTATGTGGCTCGCCCGGCGTGGCCGCCTTCTTCCAAAGCTCCATCATCGCCTGCTGGTCCATAGCTTTTTCAGCTTTCTTCTCCTTGGCTGAAGCAGGCCCCGTCAGCAAGACCCCACAGAGCACAGCAAGCGTGATATATGTGAACCGCATGGTAACCTCCATCTGGTTAGGGATGACGCCACCCAGCCGCATCGCGTCATCCTGTTCGTAGGGCGCCCTACTTGATCGTTTGCAGCGTCTCCCGGAGTTCTTTCAACTCAGCCGCCAATAGATCAAGGTGCTGGTCCCGCTGGGGTTGGTCGTCTTTAAATTTCCACAGACGTTTGAAGATCGCGCCGAGTTCCTTCTTGTGGGTCACAGCCAGTGCGTAGGCCGGGGTTTTGCTTTGCGCGTCCGTCACGCCGCAAAACGAATTGTCCAGCGCATGGAACTGATTGTGCAAATCGTCGAAGGCCGTATCCACACCTTTCCCGCCCTTCGCCTTGGAAGCAGTCGCCTCCATCATGGTGGCAAGGTTCGCAATCGTCTCCACCCCGTTGGCGCCTTTCGCCTGCGTCGCATAATCGCCGGCACGCGGATAAAAGAGATAACTGCAGCCGCTCAGCGTTGTCAGCATGAGGGCCATCGCAAGGACTCCAATCGCACGTTGCATAACAGGCCTCCCCTGGTAAAGATGATCTTCGTTCAGTCAATCACGTCGCGGCACTCAGGTCAATGTGCCGGAGGCGAGGTAGCCATCAGACCGGCGTTCGAAGGTCCTACCGCTAGTTCCAGTTGTCGCTCTTGAGATCATCAGGCGACGGGTTACCCTTCCCGGTCTCGATCAATTGCCTCAGACTTAAGAGAAATGTTGCCCACTTTATACTGCAATGAGCGGTGAATTCATTCGCCTCGCGCCAGTTCTAGTGACTAAACAAAACGATCGTGTACTCTCCCTCCTGGGCCAGATTGAATATCACATCGGTCCCTACCCATTCCGACGGTCCCGATGTGAAGCGAGTGCACCTGCTTGTTCGGATCCACCGCCCTCACCTCCATGCCCATGGCGCCGCTTTCGACTGACACTGCCTTAACCAGTAGCCGGCGATCAGTTCCTTCGTCTCAGTAAACGGGCCATCGATGACGGTACGTTGGGTTCCCGAAAACTTAACGCGTGCACCTTTGGAGCTCGGGTGGAGTCCGTCATCTGCCAACATCACGCCGGCTTGTACGAGGTTCTCATTGAACTGGCCCATTTCGCGCGACTACTGCTCGCTCGGCATGACGCCGGCCTCCGACTCTTTGGTGGCCTTGATGATGATCATCAACCACATGGTAATGGTTCCCCCTCACTTGCCGTCGTAGGCATGTTGGAGTGTTTCGAGATCAGGTTTCGTCATCTCCATGATGGCCGCCATAACCCGTTCGGACTTTTTCGGATCATTATCGCGCAACATCGCTTCCCAATCGGGAGAGACGAGTTGCCATGACAACCCGTACTTATCCTTCAGCCATCCGCACTGACTCGGTTCTCCTTCCCGAGTCAGTTTGTCCCACAGGTCGTCGATTTCTTTCTGCGTCTGGCACTTCACCATGAACGAAACTGCTTCGGTAAACTTAAAGTGCGGTCCGCCGTTCAACGCGACATATTCCTGCCCTTCGATTTCAAATGTGACGGTCATGACCGACCCGTTCGGTCTCCCCGAGGCCTTAGCGCCAGCCTCCCCATACCTGGTGATATGTCCGACTTTTGCATGTTTGAAAAGCGACACATAGAAGTTGGCTGCCTCCTCGGCTTGATCGTCGAACCAGAGGCAGGGAGTGATCTTGTGCATGTTCAATAACTCCTTTCCTGACAAGCTGAGATCTTCGTTCTTACCCGCTGTTCATTAGTCGAACGACCTTTCCGAAATCGACAGGCCTCATCAAAAAAGACTAGCGGACGTTGGCGCCTGCCTACGGCTATGCGCCCGGCAACCCGTCGATCTCCCGAACCTGCCGCACCTCCACAGTGCCAATTCGCGCACCGGGAATCCGTGCGGCAATACCGACCGCTTCCTGGAGATCCTGAGCTTCGACCAGAAAGTACCCGGCCGTCTGCTCGCGGGTTTCCGCAAAGGGACCGTCAGTCACAATCGGTCTCCCCTCGCGAACTTGAACACGCGCTGCCGTCGAAGTCGGGTGCAAGGGCGATGCGCTGACATACTGCCCCTTGGTATGGAGCTGATGGGTCAGCTGCACGGATTCCGCCAGCATCTCCCGCCTCGTGACCTCAGCCATCTTGGCAAAGGCTTCTTCGCTATGCTGAACCAGCAACAGATATTTCATGACCTTGCTCCCGCTCATTGAATGGTATGGCAGTGCTACTATCCGCCGGCCATGGCGCCTACGATCAACAACGGCTCCTCTCCTTTCGCCACCAATTCGGGCAATGGAGCATCCGGCGAGTCATGCGACACATCCTGCTCGCAGGTAAAGAACCGGATAAACGGCCGCCGCTGTTTAGTCACGTGGTCCCGGATCGTCCCCCGCAGCATGGGATACCGAGCCTCAAGCGCGTCCAGGACCGCCTCCTGCGTCACAGGCCCCACGACATCGAGAGACACTTCACCGTCGACCTTTGCCAACGTCCGCAAATGTTGAGGCAATATCACGCGCACCATCAAACACCTCCAGACATCGTTCGCATCCCCCATGCTCGGATCTTAGAATAAACGAGCGCTTCGTTACGGCTGCTCAAAATGGTCCTCCAGCAAGACCGCAGGGCGCGACGCGAATGAGGCGTACATTCTGGGTACGTCGCAGTGAGCGCCGCAACCGAGAAGGCAGCTGGCGGCCATTTTCAGCAGCCTTCACAGGGTTTGGGCTTCGACGGAGAGCACCCCCGGCAAATCCCGCACGATCGGCGCCCAACTCTCTCCGCCGTCAGCCGAGGCATACACCTGGCCGCCGGTCGTCCCGAAGTATAGGCCGCAGGGATCGAGCGAATCGACGGACATCGCATCGCGCAAGATGTTCACGTAACAATCCTGTTGCGGCAACCCCTTCGTCAACCCTTCCCATTCGTTTCCGCCGCTACGGCTGCGGTAAACCCGCAGCTTTCCTTCCGGCGGATAGTGCTCGGAGTCGCTCTTGATCGGCACCACGTACACGGTATTCGGTTCGTGCGCGTGCACGGCGATCGGAAAACCGAAGTCCGTCGGCAGGTTCCCGCTGATTTCGTGCCAGGACGCTCCGCCGTCGTCGCTGCGCATCACATCCCAATGTTTCTGCATGAACAGCACGTTCGGGCGGGAAGGATGCATCGTAATACAATGCACACAGTGGCCGACCTCTGCATCGGGATCAGGCAGTTCGTACTGCGACTTCAGTCCGCGATTCGTCGGCCGCCACGTCTTTCCGCCATCGTCGGTCCGGAACACGCCTGCCGCGCTGATGGCGATTTGCATCCGCTGCGCATTGCCCGGATCCTGCACGATCGTGTGCAAACACATCCCGCCGGCGCCCGGCTGCCAGAGCTTGCCCTTGGCATCTCGCAGGCTGGCAAGTTCCTGCCAAGTCCGCCCACCATCCGTCGAACGGAACAACGCCGCATCCTCGACCCCGGCATAGACCGTATCCGGATCGGTTGCCGACGGTTCCAGGTGCCAAACCCGTTTGAACTCCCACGGCCGCTGCGTGCCGTCGTAATGTTGATGCGTCGTGAGCGGTTTGCCGGTGTCCGCCGACTGGTCATAGACGAACATGTTGCTCGCGCCGTTCGGCATGCCATCCGCCCCCATCAGATCCTCGGGCTTGGTACCCGGAGGATTCCAGGTTTTGCCCCCGTCATCCGAACGCTGAATGACTTGCCCGAACCAGCTGCTGGTCTGCGACGCATAGAGCCGATTTGGATCGGCCGACGATCCCTTGAGGTGGTACAACTCCCAGCCGCCAAAATGCGGCCCCACGACCTTCCACTTCTTCCGCGTCCCATCAGACGTCAAAATAAACGCGCCCTTCTTCGTTCCGACCAGTAATCGTATGCTGCTCATGGATGACTCCTTGTTGAGTTATTCGTCGGTCGCATCTTGTTTTAATAAAAGAGCGTTCGTGTTATCAGCCGTGGGACATCGGGGTTTTTTGTCATCGGGTCACACCGCACACTCTTCTCTCTCACGAGATAGTCGTCGGGGACCGGTCCAAATCGACAGCCGTTCCCTCCACCCTGACATGCTCGGCCGCGCAAGGTGAAGAAGGGATTGAGGCCGGTAGGGCCGACAGACGATGAACGTGATCGACTGCGCCGCAAACACGTTCAGGGCTTTTCGGCGGCCGAGGCCCTGGCGGCAGCGCGCTTCTTCAGTTCTCTCGGCGGAACGTCTTCGACGTGCGTCGCTACATGCCAGACATGCCCGAAAGGGTCCGCGACAGAACCGCTTCGATCGCCGTAGAACTGGTCTGCCACCGGCCGCAGCAATGTTGCGCCCTCTGCCACGGCCTTCCTCACAGTCCGATCCGCGTCGTTCACGTACAGATGGATGTGTATCGGAGTTCCGCCGAAGGCCCGGGGACCGCGAAAGTTCATCTCAGGACATTCATCCGCCAGCATGATCCGGCAGTGATTGATCTCGATCTCGGCATGGCCGACGGCGCCGTGAGGCCCCGGCATGCGCATGATCTCTTTCGCGCCGAACACCCTTTTGTAAAACGCGATGGCCTTGGTTGCCCCCTCGACACTGAGATAGGGCGTCACCGCCTGGTATCCCTTCGGAATCGGCGTAACTTTCTTGGTTCTCATAGCGAATCCTCCTTCTATTTGCCTGTGTCCCGGCAATCGGCGATCGCTTCTGCGATCGGCCGCACCTCCTCGCGCAAGACGTGAACGAACCGTGCAGGCTCCTCGAAGGGCGGATTATGGGCCGACTGTTCGAACCACACCAGCCGTGCACAAGGTGCGTCGAGCAGCTGAAAGTACCGTTCCGCGAGGACGGAGGGGACATGCCAATCGTATCGCCCCAGCAGGAAAAACATGGGAACCTTGAACAGCCGATACGCCGTGAGATTCACTTTGGAATACTCCGGCCGCAGACTCTCCAGTGAAAACCGGTTGCCCCGGCCGAATTTCACCAGATCCACAAGATTGGCCTCATCGGTGCTCAACGCCGCCCGGATCAACGTCCCTGTGGAAAAATCTCCGTGGAACACCCCGCCGAATCGTTCCGTCCAGCGGCCCAGGGCAAGCTCTTCGTCCACCGTCCGAGGCAACGTCCCCATGGCGGCCAGTTCCGTGAGGGCATCTTGTTCGTTCCGTCGAGCGGCTTGAGCCATCGCCCACTCGTGCGAGACTCGCTGGCCTTCGGCAAAGTCCGCAATTTGCGCCACCCCCACATAGGCGGAGACTTTGTCGGGATGCCGAAAGGCGTATCTCGTCCCCAGCACGGTGCCCCAGGAATGGCCCAGCAGAATGACCTTCTTCTTCCCGAAACGTTGTCTCGTCAGGTCGACCACTTCATCGAGATCCTGCTCGAATTGCACCATGGTCATGCTATCGCGAGGGATGTCCGAACGGTAGGAACGTCCGGCGCCGCGTTGTTCCCAATACACCATGACGAAATACCGTTCGAGATCGGCATCGTAGTAACGAAACAAGGCCGATTCGCTGGCTCCAGGCCCGCCGTGCAGGAGGATCACGGCCGGATTTCTCCTGTCCATCCCGCGAAACCACACACTCTGGGGGAGGCCTCTAATGGTGACGAGTTCCATGGTCGCAATGCTGGCGGGGATGATGTGACCGTCCGAGTCTCGGAACTCTTCCGTGTGAACACAGCCGAGCATTCCGATCGCCGCCAGCACCGTGACGAACGATGTCCACCCCACCGATGCGTATTTCCTCGCCTGCAGCCTCCAGGGCGAGCTGAACGATTCGGCCGGTAACGCGGGCGATCCTTGCCGAGGCCACACACAGTCAGGTTTGTGCCGGTTCATCTTCCTGTGTGATCCAACGTTTCCTTAGACGGACCGGCAACGGGGTGAGCCGGCGGATCCTCTCCGAATCCTTGTATAGGTGCCATACATCTCGAAGGTCTGGCTATTCGCATCGACCAACTTCCAGACCGCGCGATGCGTCATCTTGCCGCCGCCCGGCTCAGGATGTGGCCGTGCCTTCCATTATGAAGATGTCTGTGCCCATCGTATCCATCCAAGCCGTGACATATTTTTTCGTCATGTTATCGCAGACGTCGATGCCGATTCCGGAGACGGGCTGGCCCATGGTCTCGGCGTTATATTCCTGATAGAGAAACCGTCCGTCCAACAGCATCTTCATCTCGGCGGTCCCGGTAGATTCCGTGGGCGGCGTGCCCCGTTCCATCCATTCCTTGGTGCGGGTCGTGTAGCTGCCCGCGATGCTAGCGAACAACTTATGCGGTTCGCCTGGCTGGGCCAGCTTCTTCCAGAGCTCCATCATCGCCTGCTGGTTCATGGGCTTCTCGCCCTTCTTGTCTTTGGCGAGAGCGACGGATACGGTCAGGGCAAGACTCAATCCTATGATGCCGAGATAGTTGAGACGCATGGTTCCCTCCATGAGTGGTCATCGTTTCGCTTTAGTTACGCCTCGACCAGAACTTTGAATCCGCCATAGCTCATGCGCTTGACATCGAACGGCATCGGTTTTTCATCACACATTCCTTTGATGCGCGGATCCTTCATCACCTTGGCGTTGACGCGGTTGCGATGCGCTCGTGATCGGTAGACGATCCATGAAAACACCACGGTCTCTCCCGACTTGAGTTTGGCCAAGCGAGGAAAGGGCAGGCCCATCTTCACGGTGAGATCGTCTCCAACGCACTCGCGATATTCGAGCGCGCCATGTTCCCGCCAGATCTTGCTGGCCTTCTTGGCCATCTGCATATACGCCTTCAGGTTTTTCTTCGGCACGGGTAGGACAAATCCATCGATGTAGCGCATGCGAATCCTCCTATTTTTCGGCGAGAGCCTTGAGGTCTGTCAGTCCCTTTTCAAACTGGCCGCCGACCATCTTGTCGGGGTTACAGAAGAACCCCATAACCTTCATCATGAAGGGCTGCGGACCGTACATGGCCCATGTCACCTGTGTCGAACCGGCATGGGGAGTCAAAGTAAATTCGGCGTGGTTGTGTGCTTCGAATGGCTTGACGAAATCGAGTTTGATCAGAATTTTCGAATGAGGCGCGCTCTGTAACACTTCCATACGCCCGGTCCCGACGTTCTTATTGCCCTCCCATTCATAGATGGAGCCTTTTCCTTGGGAAGCACCGCTATACGTTCTCTTCAACTCGAGGTCCAGCTTTTCCCAGGGCGACCACGCAGTCCATTTGTGGAAGTCGTTGATGAAGGGAAAGACCTTGTCAGACGGCGCAGCGATGGTAATGGATCGTTGGGTCCGGAAGGTATTGGGCCTAGTCACAGCATAGGCGAGAATGGCGACAATGAGCATGACAACGATGATGACAATTGTTTCTATCATGGGGGCCTCCGATCTACCGTTTTTGAGCCTCGATCTGCGTGCGCAGACGGTCTTCTTGCTCTCTGAGCTCGGGCGTCAATTCAGCACCGAAGTCTTCCGTCTCGAAGAGTTGACGAATCTCGATTTCCCCGTCCTTGTCGGCGCCGGCAGGATTGGGGCAGCGTTTCACCCAGTCGAGCGCTTCTCCTTTCGATTGGCATTGCCAGAGCCAGTAGCCGGCAATCAGCTCCTTCGTTTCGGCGAAGGGCCCGTCGGCCACGGTCCGTTTGTTTCCGGAAAACCTGACGCGCGCGCCCTTGGAGCTCGGATGGAGACCGTCGCCCGCAAGCATGACGCCGGCTTTCACCAGTTCTTGATTAAATTTTCCCATTTCGGCCAGCAGCTGCGTGCTTGGCATCACGCCCGCTTCGGACTCCTTGGTGGCTTTGACGATGATCATGAACCGCATGGCCGTACCTCCTTAAATGTTCGCGTTCGAACCGAAGATCTCCCCGGCTCAACCCTGTTCACCTATTAGTCGAACCAGAAATTCGAAATCGACAGAGGACCCCTGCGTCCGTGGCGATCATCCGCATGCCGGCAAGCCGAACCGTCAGCCAGGATTCGAGATAGTGCGTTCACGGCGTCTGAGTTGTTCGTCCCGAAGCCAGAATTGGTTGACGGATGTGTGAAGACCCAGTATACGGCCTGCATACCGACCCGAAAACTCCAGCGCATGGGCAAGCGCAAGGGCCATTCCAATACCGACGAGCACCACAGTGACGATTTGAAACGCGTGCAACATGGCCTTCTGTCTTTTACTCAATCAATCGTCCGTCGAAAAAGTTGAGCTAGTACAATCCCCAGCGAACGGACGTTGACCCTCAACCATCCTTTCTACGATCCTTCCAAGCGGCTGTAGATCCGGTAGACGTCGAACATCAGCTGCACTCCATAGGTCGGACCGCTGTCCGTGCCTCCCAACAGGTCATTCCAGGTCTCCACCACACCATAGGGGAAGCGCAAGGCAATAGAGCCGAACCGCCGTTCGATGGATCGGCCGGCCGGGGTGGCAAACAAACCGGAATCGATCGTGGCTGCGAATTCCAATTCCCAATCGGGTACTGAGCCTCCATCGCCGTATTTCCCCACCGAGACGGACGCTTGCCCAAGAAAGTACTGCTCAGGGAGCACAGAGTGTCCATAGGCCGCACCGCCGAGCAACCTGCCATATTGGCCCATGGCGGAGAAGCGGACGTAGCGAGAAAATCCTTCCAGAACGGGGCTCGCTCCGATCGCAGGCTGCAGGAGATCTGCCAGCGAGAGGCGGCGCAAACCGATCCGACCAAATGTTTCGTGATAGAGCGACCCGCTCGCAAACCCGATGCTGGCAAAGCCGACCTCTCGTTCGCCGAACAACTTGATCCATCGTGAAATCGAACCATTGACCATGAAGTCGGGCTCTTCACGCCGCCGCCCGACCGGCACAGTATCGTTGCGTATCAAATGGTGAATAAAATCATTTTGCAGAGAGCGTGTGGGTTCCGGATACGTTGGCCCGGCACCGACGGTCAGATTCGTACTCCATCCCGGGAATCTCTCGACTCGCCCGGTCCAACTGATCGTCGCAAAGTTGAAACCGGCCGACTCATCTACGGCGCTGAACCGCTTTCGTTCGCGATCAAATTCGGTGAAACGATTCAGCGTCACGCCGCCAAGCAGCGTCCGTTCTTGATCCGGATAAGCGATGGCGCCCCAATGGACGCTCGGTGCGACGGACTCGGCCCAGACAGGGCCACTGCTCGCAATCAGCGCCCACACCGCGAGCGATGCTCGCACGAAATTCCAGCTCAGGCGCACCAACCGAGAGGCCTCATCGCATTCACCCCGAGAGAAAACTCCCATCATCCGGTTCACGGACAACCTCACCGACTCACGACAGTGGTCTCACGCGCCGGAGCCGATTCACCCCACGGTCAGCAGTTCCAGGATATGGCCATTCGGGTCGTGAAAATACACGCCGCGGCCGCCGCGGCGACGATTGATCTTCCCATCGTCTCGCGAGCCGGGCTCGCTTCCGTATGGAATGCCTTCGGCCCGAACGCGTCCGAAAATCGCGTCGAATTCCTTTTCGCTCACCTTGAAGGCATAATGATGAATGTCGATGCGATCGACATCGTCATCGAAGTCCAAGGTGAATGCAGCATTGACAGATACCGGGGCGAAATAGCCGACTCCCCCGGGATCGAAAGGTAACCCGAATATTCTCGCAAAGAATTGTGCCGAGGCGACCTTATCGCTCGCCGGCACCACGGTATGATTCAGTTCTATGGTCATCCTTCACTCCTGTCCTGACGTCTGATTCGATTCTGGAATCTTATTTACACAAAGAAATTGTCATGGCAAAGGCAGAGGTCTCTCCATTCTTCCTCGCTGAATGGACGGCCCGCGACCTTTTCAGGGTATATAACATCGTCACTCCTTTGTGGGCTCTGATACGGCCGCGAAGAACCGATTCCGCTCGGTTCCAGAACCTCCCGCATCATCGCCGCCAAGTCCCTCAATGCCTGCCCGCCATTTCCTATAAACGAAGAACTGTGCATGAGCGCCAACCGTGTCAGGCATTCACGTTATCTTTCGACGACACGTTATGCTCCCCTCTCCGGTTGCTCCAACGATACCCAGGGCTTGGCTCACTCGCAGCACGGCGCCCTGAAGCGCCTGGCCGGCTCGCCGTACTCGTCACGGCGGCGCCGCCAGACGCCCGTCTCGTAGGGCCCCGGACTCAACAGTCGGGCCTCTTCCGAGGAAACGACCAGTTCTTGATCAGCCCCGGATCACTTCTCTGACTCCTTCGGGATTGAGTCCTTCTATGCATCAAACGGTTTCTCCATCGAATATTCGCCGAACAGCACATGAACAGGGATTGGATACCGCTCGCTTCTCCTGAGAGTGCACGCTCAGGCGCAGCCCTGCCCCAACTCCTTCATCGGCCGGACCTCCACGCTCCCGATACGAGCGGCCGGGAACTGAGAGGCGATTCGGATCGCATCGTTCAGATCCGGCACATCGAGCAGAAGAAAGCCGCCAAGCTGTTCCTTGGTTTCGGCAAACGGTCCATCGATCGTCGAGGTCTTCCCATCGCGAACCCTCACGGTGGTGGCCGTGTCCACCGGATGAAGGGGAGACGCCGTCACCAGTTGGCCGAGCTTCTGCAACCGCTCGCAATAGGACATCGATTCGTCCGAGAGCGCAACACGCTCGTGGCTCGGCAGGGCATGCAGGATCTTTTCTTCGACATACACCAGACAAAGATATTTCATGATGTGTTCCTCATATGATTCACCACCCCGACTTTATGTCCCGCGCGCCCTCGTCTACTTGGCTTTAGGGTTCATCTCCCACAAGGCAAACGTGTTGTTCTCCGTGTCCTGACAGATCACGAAATAGCCCATGCCAGGTACAGGGGTTTTGGATTTGCAGATGGTCCCCCCGAGTTTCTCCACCTTGGCAGCCGCCTTATCAACGGACGGCACGGAGACATAGGCGGTGATGGGATGTTGCGGTTGTTGGCGCGGCAGGAGGCCGCCATCCAGCGTATCCTTTCCGCCGCCGGTGTTGATGTGCCAATAATCCGGCATCCCGGGAAAGCGCGTGATTTTCCAACCGAACAACGAACTGTAAAACTTCTTGGCCCGCGTCAGGTCGTCGGCAGGGATATCAAACCACACCAGACTCGCTGGACATTCAAGTTTCTTCGTCTGACGTTTTGGGGTACGCTTCGCCATGACATCCTCCATAAAATGAATCGCTGCTGTCATGAGATAGTCGTCAGGGACCGCACAAATCGACAGCCTTCGATGCGGCACTAACTATAGTGTCACATCAAACAGTTAGCATGACAGGGCCTCCTACGGGATGCTCTTGACCTGCACGACATCGCCACCAGCGCCATCACAGAAAGGAACAGCATGAAAGTCACGGACATCGCATTCACCTGTTATCCCGTGACGGACCTCCGACGAGCCCGCCGGTTTTACGAGGGCGTATTGGGCCTGAAAGAATCTCGATTTTTCGGCGCGGAAGATACGGGATTCGTTGAATATGACATCGGGCCAGGCACGCTCGGAATCGGGAACGGCGCGCCGGACTGGAATCCCTCTCCGGGCGGCGGCTCGGTCGCACTAGAGGTAGAAGATTTCAACGCCGCCATTGCGCAACTCAAAGCGAATGGATGCGCGTTCCGCCTCGAGTCCTTGGAAACGCCTGTGTGCCATATGGCCATCGTCTCCGATCCGGATGGAAATTCAGTTATGATTCATCGCAGAAAATCCGGCGGAACGCAGTAGCGGACGGTGGGGCAGGCGACACAGGAGTCGACTCAGCCCAGTTCATTCAATCGTTTCTCGAGAAACCGTCGCTCCGGTTCCTGCTGCGTGAGGCTCAGTGCACGTTGGTAAGAGGCTCTGGCCTCTGCGGTTCGTCCCAGTCGCCGGCAGAGATCCGCCCGGGCTGAATGAGCCAGATGATAATTAGTGAGGTCGCCACGCGAAAGAATGTCATCAACCAGCGCAAGACCGGCCGACGGACCGTCACGCATCGCCACGGCGACAGCCCGATTCAGTTCCACCACCGGGGACGATTCAGCCTGCAGCAACACATCGTACAATCCCACGATCTGGGCCCAGTCGGTCATCTCTGCATCGGGTGCCTCCGCATGCACCGCAGCGATTGCGGCCTGGATGGTGTAGGACCCGACTTGGCGGGACGCCAGCGCCCGTTCGACCAGGGCCGTTCCCTCCGCAATTTGCTCTCGATTCCACAGCAAGCGATCCTGCTGCTCGAGCAGAATCAAATCCCCGGTCGGCGACGTACGCGCGGCGCGCCGCGAGTCTTGCAGGAGCATCAGCGCCAGGAGTCCCAACACCTCGGCTTCCGGCAACAGCCCGACCAGTACCCGCCCCAGGCGTATGGCTTCACCGGATACATCATGCCTGGTCAGCGAATCCCCGGACGAAGCACTGTATCCCTCATTGAATACGAGATAGACGACTCTCAATACCGCATCCAACCGGTCTGGAAAGTCGGTCTCCGACGGCACCTCATAGGGAATACGAGCGTCGCGAATCTTGCCCTTGGCACGCACAATGCGTTGAGCAATGGTGGTGGGCTTGGTCAGGAAGGCGCGGGCGATCTCATCCGTGGTGAGACCACAGACCTCTCGCAGCGTCATGGCCACTTGGGTTTCGGGCGACAAGGCGGGGTGGCAGCAGGTGAAGATCAGCCGCAGCCGGTCATCCTCAACCTGTTCCTCCTCCTCCTCGCCGGCATCGCCGGCAGTGATTTCCAGATGCTTGGCAAGGTCAGGCAGCGAGGCGTCGAATCGGGCGCGCCGCCGCATGCCGTCGATCGCCTTGAAGCGCCCGGTCGAAACAAGCCAGGCCCGCGGATTGGCCGGCACGCCATCCCGCGCCCATTGCTCCACCGCCACGGCAAAGGCCTCATGCAGCGCTTCTTCGGCAGCATCGAAGTCTCCCAGCAAACGAATCAACGTGGCGAGGACCTGACGGGACTGGGTGCGGTAGACCTCATCCACCACGGTGCGCACCTGTTGAGACTGGTCCTCGCTCACGGTCAGGGTCCCCCTCAGGGCTGACAAGCCCTTGGGCTTGCCGCAGTTACAGTCTCCTCTTCACACTCGTCCCAGCTGGGCCTTGGCCGCCGGACTCATCATGTCGGGCATCCAGGGCGGATCCCATACCAGATCGACCTCCACCGAACGCGCCTCGGAGAGCTCACGCAAGATCGCCGAATGCACCATCTCCATCAACAGCTCTTCCATTGGACAAGCGGGCGTCGTCATGGTCATCCTGACATGCACCTGCCCGTCACGCACCTCGCCGGCATAGACCAGGCCAAGATCCACGATGTTGACGCCCAACTCGGGATCAACGACCTGTCGCAACGCGTCGAGCACCCGCGGATCGGCACCCGTTCCTTGCGTCTCTCCCGTCATCTGCTTCTCCCTTTCTCCTCCGAAGGCGATGCGGCCTCCGCCGCGTTACGACGGCCCGCGTACGGTTGTGCCCGGTCGCTCAGGAGGGCTCCGCAAGGCGGACACGGTATTCGCGAGGAACAGGACCAGGGTGGCGGCATTGAGCAGACCGCCGACCTGACGCCATGCCCCCCAGCCGGCCACATCCCCGATGACACGCACGACCAGCGTAACTTGCAACAGCCCCGCATGCACGTAAAAGAGCGGTCGATACGTCATCCGCGCGCCGAGCACGGCGGGAAAGATGATCGGCGCATGGGCGAAAATCATTGCAAACACGAATCCAAGAAAAAACGCGTGCAGCATGGCGTCATACTGCGGGCCCACGGGAACGCCGCCATACACCATGGCCGTCAACCCGCTGATGCCGAGCCAACCATACCCGCTGAGCAAACAGATCGCGATGAACCTGGTCAGCCCCGTTTGTTTCACCGTTCGCCTGGCAATGTCATGCCGGCTCAACCAGAAGGCCAGGCCGGTCATCCCGGCGCCGAACAGACGAACCGCGACGTCGAACCACCATCCCAGGAGCAACAGCCCGGCAAGCAACGTTCCGAGGAACAGTAAGAACGCCGTTTGCGCCCCCGTGGTCAAACGCTGCAATCGCGCCAGTTCCAGCCGCTCACCGGCGATGGTCACCACGAGAAAGACCGCCCACCAGAAGACAACCTGAAACAAGGGCCGTCCGAGGCACCACAGGAGATTCCCCATCAGCCAGACGACGGCGCCACCCCCCATCGTCACAGTGTAGAGCGCTGGATGCCGCCGGATGATGACCGCGAAAATCGCCACCAGCCCGGCACTGCCACATAGCAGCAACAGTTGCGCGGCAGCCAGTGGCCCGCCTGCGATCAACGTCAGGGCGCCAAGACCGGTGAGCAATGGAGCCACGTACGCCCAGGATTGGCCGAGCGCTACTGCTCGCTCCAGACTGATGAGCGTCCCCAGAAACCCGGACACCATCAGCGGACCATGCCATGATGAGAACTCCGGCCGCGGCAGAGGCACATCCCAACCGAGTCGCGCGAGCCCGGCCCAGAGACCCGTCAGCAAGGCCAGCATGCCCAAGGCCAGGAGCGGAAGACGTTGAGGATGTCGGATGGTCATGACGACTTTCCGGTCACGAATCTCTATCCAGGCCCGACGCATTCCGCGTCGCAGCCCCCTCGAACCTATACCCGGCGCGCGCCAAAGCGCCTTGTAGAGTGCTCATGACCGCCGGGCTGTCGGAATGTGGCATGACAGCCACGGTGGATGTCGCCCGTAGCGCAGCGAGGAGTGGCGCAATCTCCTTCGCAAGCAACCGGTCGCAGGTCGCATAAAGACCATCGGCGCCTTCTTCCAATGCATTGTGTTCTGTCAGGATGCGCCGAATCATCACGAGAATCCGGGAGGTCGGCGTAGGCATGAGCAGCGTCGCCAGCGCGCCATGATCGAGGCGGAGCTTGGCGGCAATAGGCAACGGCTCTCCGCTGCGCCGGCGCTGCACGGCGGGGAGCAGAATCTTTTCTTCCATGCCGATGTGTCGAAGCAGTCCTGCGCGAAATTGATCGTAGGCCTCGCGATCCACCTGGCCCGGATGAGCGGCGGCCGCTTGCAGCAACCCGTCGAGCCGCCGATGGTCCTCCGCGAGGAGACTCGCGATCGAACCGGCGGCAGCCACCTCCTCTGATGTCATCCCCCCGCCCCCTGCTGACCCGGCTGCTGCTGCGCTGTATCGAGCGGTGACCAGCCGCCGCCCAAGGCCTTGTACAATTGCACGACTGAAACAAGCTGCAACCGGTGGGTGCTGGTCAACGCAAGTTCCGCTTCGAACAGATTGCGTTGCGCCACAAGGACGTCGAGATAGTTCGCGAGTCCTCCTTTATACCGCAGATTGGCCAGCCGCAGCGCCGAACGCAACGCGTCCACCTGCTCAACCTGCGCGGTCCGCTGCTCCCGCACCGTTCGCACGGCGACCAGCGCATCCTCCACTTCACGAAATGCCACCAGCAGCGATTGCTCATACCGTGCCAGCGCCTCACGGCTCTGCGCCGCAGCCGCGTCCTGCTGAAACCCGAGAATCTGAGCATTCAGCAATGGACCGGTAAGTCCGGGACCGGCGACACCGAACGCCGTCTCATTCGCCACCAGGCGTGACAACTGCGGACTGGCGACACCCAAAATTCCCGTGATGCTGAGTTTCGGAAACCGGTCCGCCTTCGCCACACCGATTCTCGCCGTGGCCGCGGCCAGTTCCTGCTCCGCCTGCACAAGATCCGGGCGACGCTGCAGTAATTCCGAAGGAAGACCGGCCGGCACCTCCGGCGGCATCACCTGGTCTGTGAGCGAACGTCCTCTCGGAATCTGACCCGGCACACGCCCCAGCAACACACTGAGCTGGTTTTCCTTCTGCACCATCTGCCGGCTCAACTCCGCCGCCCGTGCCGCGGCGTTGGCGCGTTCCGCCGCAAACTGATCCGCGTCGATTTTTGAGATCATGCCCTCTCGCAGACGGGCCTCCGCAATCCTGACCGATTCGTCCCAGGACTTCAGCGTTCGTTGCGCCACGGCCAACTGCATGTCGAACTGCAGCATGTCGAAATAGGCTTCCGCCACGCCGCTCACTAGTTGCAGGACGACCGCTCGCCGTGCCTCCTCGCGCGACAGAAGATCACCTCGCGCCGCTTCGTTCGATCGACGAATCCGCCCCCAGATATCGATCTCCCAAGACAGATTCCCCTGAAGATAGTAGTTGAACGGATTGGGAAAGCCCGGAAACAGAAAGTTTGCCTTGCGGCCGAACAAGGGCGCGCTGGACGTGAGATCGGCCTTCGGCGCGAAATCCATTTTTGCGATCAACATGCGGGCTTGAAAATCTTCGACCGATGCCACCGCCCGTTTCAGATCTTTATTCTCGGCCAGCGCCACTCGAATGAGACGCCGCAGTTCTTCATCCTGCAACAGATCCCACCAGGGCAGGTTGGCGAACGACTCAGTTTCCTGCTGCGTCGCCGCCATGCGGAACCGGTCCGGCATAGCGAGATCGGGACGGGAGTAATCCGGCCCAATGGCACAGGCACCCAGGAGAACGGAACTGAGGAGGAGAGCTGCCATGCGCATGCGATGACCGTCCTATCTCGTCTCACATCGGACGGATGGGGTAGCCTGGCCGCCTCCCGCCCCTGTGATTTCTGCCACGATGTGTCTCGTGCAGCACCCGTTCGCGACCAAGACAGCACCCCCTCGCCACATGCTGCTCAGCAGGACCCTGCCCGCCTCGGCAATGAAGGTGATGTCCGTCAGTTCCACCACGGGGGCAACGGTGCCGGCTTGTTTGACCTGTTGCCACACCCGTTCGAGTTCAGTCACCCAGGGCCCGCTCAGACTCCCTTCCAAGGTCAGACGCGCGGAATCGGAAGTCTGCTCGGACGTAATCTTCAGCATCGTGCATGTCCTCCTGTTGCCCTCAACAAGCCGGGATCAGTTCATCCCTTGGCTGCCGCCAACTGCAACTCACCCGCTTCGGACTCTTCCACATCCACCGCCGGCTGATGTCGGGCTGCGATCAGCGAGTAAAACACCGGCACGACGAACAGCGTGAAGATGGTTCCGACCGTCATCCCCGTGACCAACACCATACCGATGCTGTTGCGGGCCGCGGCGCCGGGTCCGGAGACAAGCACCAGCGGAAGATGCCCGAAGACCGTCGCCGCCGAGGTCATCAAGACCGGGCGCAATCGCGTCAGGGATGCTTCCCGCAGGGCAGCCGTCTTCGACAGCCCCCGTTCTTGTAGGGTGTTCGCGAACTCCACGATCAAAATGCCGTTTTTCGCAATCAATCCCACCAGTGTAATCAGCCCGACCTGCGAGTAGATGTTGATCGTCGTCAGGTCGAGGAAACTAAACACCAGCGCGCCTGAGATCGCCAACGGCACCGAGCCCAGCAGCACGATCAGCGGGTCACGAAAACTTTTGAACTGAGCCGCGAGCACAAGGTAAATCAGCACCACCGCAAATCCCAGTGTCACCGTTAAGGCCGAACCTTCGTGGCGGATCTGACGCGATTCTCCGGCAAAATCGAGTGCCACTCTCGGACCAACGGCTGAGGCCGCCGCAGTCTCCAGAACACGCAGCCCTTCCTCTTTCGTCACCCCGGGCTTTACCCCGCCGAAGATCCGCACCGCATTACGTTGCTGGAAACGATTTAACGTCCGCGGCGCGGCACTCGTTTCTATATGCGTAAACGTCGAGACCGGCACCAGTTGGCCGCTCGGAGTCTTGATCTTGAGATCGAGCAGCGGGTCCAGCGTCGCGCGATCTTTGTCTCCGATTTGAGGAATGACCTTGTAACTACGGTCATAAAAATTGAACCGATTCACATAGGCGCCACCGAGCAGCGTCCCCAGTTCCTGCCCGACCCCGGCGAGGTCGAAGCCCAGGTCGGCGAGTCGCTCGCGATCGAGCACGACCCGCGCTTCAGGCAAATCGATCTTCAGGTCGGTATCGACGTACAAAAACTTGCCGCTCTGCCAACCGGCAGCCAGAACCGCGCCGGTCATTTCCAGCATTTGCTCGGCAGGCACTTCACTCGCCAGAATCAACTCCACATCGTACTGACCGGGCGTCGGCAAGGGCGGATCGAGGCGCGGGAAGACCCGCAGCCCGGGGATCTGCGACACGGCTCCGAAGACTTCGCCGTACATCAACTCGGTCGAGCGCGTCCGTTCCCGCCAGTCTTTGGCCACCAGGCCGCCGAAGCCGCCCCACGACGAGGTCAGCGACCACATGAAGCGGGCTTCCGGAAACGCCCGGATCGCTTCGACCACTTTCAGCGAATCACTGTTCGTAGCGGCCACCGTTGAATCCGGCGAGGCCTCCAGAAAGAGACTGATATGACTCTGATCCTCCACAGGCGCCAGTTCCTGCCGTGAAAAGAGATACAGTGGAACGGCCGCCACCATGATCAGCAACGATGCCGCAACGATCGCCCAGCGCATCTCCAACGCACCGTCGAGCAACCGCCCATAGACCGCCCGCGTCACGTCGAACCCGCGATTGACCAGACGGGTCAACTTGCCCTCCTTGCCCTCCGGGTGGACAAACCTCGAGCTCATGACCGGCGAGAGCGTGACCGCCACGACGCCGGACAACACCACAGCGGCGGCGAGGGTGATGGCAAACTCCAGAAACAGCGAGCCGGTCAGGCCTCCCTGAAACCCGATCGGGGCATAGACCGCAGCCAGGGTAATGGTCATCGCGATGATGGGACCGACCAACTCGCGCGAACCGATCAACGCCGCCTGGATCCGCGACTTGCCTTCACGCACGTGCCGTTCCACGTTTTCCACGACGACAATCGCATCGTCCACCACCAAGCCCACCGACAACACGATCGCCAGAATCGTCAGGAGGTTCAGGCTGAAGCCGAACGCATACATGAAGATGGCGGCTCCGATCAGCGACACCGGCATCGCCACTAACGGAACTAGCGCGGTTCTGATCGATCCCATGAACAGGAACACCACCGTGGCCACAATCAGAATCGTTTCGCCCAGGGTCTTGGTGATCTCCTTCAAGGCGCTTTCCATGAACATGGTGCCGTCCCAGACCAGCTGCATGTCGATGTCTTTCGGCAGGGTCGGCCGAATACGATCCATTTCCTCCCGCAACCGGTGAGCTACTTCAATCTCGTTGGAGCCGACCAGCGGCCAGACCCCGAGGTACACCCCCTCCAGGCGGTTGTACTTCGCTACCATCTCCGCTTCTTCAGCGCCTTTTTCCACTCGCGCCACATCCCTCAGCCGCACGATGGCGCCGCCACGGTCCGCCACGATGAGTTCCTGAAACTCGTTCACGGAACGCAGGTCGGTATTTGCGAGCAGATTGACCTGCACGAGGTTGCCCTTGGTCCGGCCGACGGCGGCCAGGTAATTGTTGCGCCGCAACGCGGCCTGCACATCACCGGGAGAGAGGTTGTAGGCCGCGAGACGATCGGGATCGATCCACACGCGCATGGCGATCTGCCGTCCACCTTCAATTGTGACCCGCTGCACCCCGGTCAACGTGGCAAGCTGAGGCTGCAAGGTTCGCAGCAGCCAATCCGTCAGCGCCTGCACGGTCCGCTCCGGGGACGTGAAACTGAGATAAAACGATGCATAGGGGCGATCGGCACGCTGCACTTCCACCGCCGG